>JAEEGL016904570.1_pt1 | contig 36600 bp, 29 predicted proteins | sample 9134231 | NCBI WGS metagenome assembly JAEEGL01 (sample SAMN16246548, study PRJNA631951) | gut metagenome | biome: gut microbiome; feature: rumen; material: fiber-attached | host: Bos | place: Iran: Karaj | collected 2018-10 | reverse complement strand
GGATCGATATCCAGAAGCACGTTCTGACCTCGTTCCATCCGCTCGTAGACCTCGCTTTTCAGGGTTCCGTAACGGTGGCCGTGCACGCTTGCATGCTCAAGGAATGCATCCTCGCTGAGCAGTTTATCATATTCTTCCTCAGAAATAAAGTGGTAATGAACATCTTCAATCTCGTTTTCACGCCTTCCGCGGGTTGTTACGCTCACTGAAAAAGCGAAGGTCGGATCATTGTCCAGCAATTTGGAAACAAGGGTGCCCTTTCCGGCTCCGGAAGGTCCTGAAATAACCAGCAGCATACCTTTACGGGTTTCTTTCATGATTCTTTATCCTCCGTTTTTCCGTCAATTCTCGCTGCTATGGTTTCCGGCATCAGCGGAGAGAGAATCACATGCTCAGAATCTGTCACAAGGACAGCCCTGGTTTTGTGCCCGCAGGTTGCGTCAATTACGTGCCCCGCGTCCCTTGCGTCCTGCACCATTCTCCTGACAGGTGCCGCTTCCGGTGAAACAACAGCAATCAGCCGATGTGCGGCTGCCATGTTCCCGTATCCTACATTGATAAATTTCATGGTCTGTCACTCCACGTTCTGAATCTGTTCCCGCAGCTTCTCAATTTCACTTTTCAGATCCACGACATACGATGCAATCTCCCCGTCCTGTGCTTTGGATCCGATCGTATTAGCCTCACGGTTCATTTCCTGAATGAGGAAATCCATTTTCTTTCCGATTTCTCCTTCTGCATCAAGATATGCTTCCATCTGATGCACATGGCTTTCAAGCCGTGCAAGTTCCTCGTCAATTGCGCACCGGTCCGCCATAATCGCAACTTCCTGGGCAAGACGCTGCGGGTCTACTCCTTCGATCAGAGCATTTTTCAGACGTCCCTCCAGCTTTTCCCTGTAATCCGCAGCAACGTGCGGCGCTCTTGCGAGGATTTTGCCGCGCAGAACCGCAGCGTTTCCAAGATGGGTCCGCAGATCCTCCCTCAGATGAGCCCCTTCCTTTTCACGCATGGCAGTCACCTGTGCTGCGGCCTGTCTTACCGCGGCCTCGCAAAGGCTGCTGACCAGGTCCTGGTCCATTTCCTTCTCTGTCAGCGTAGTTACGCCCTCCATCGCAAGCAGTCTGCTGACGCCCAGGTCATTTTCGGCTCCTGTCGTTTCTGAAAGTCCTTTCCCGGCTTCCCAGTACTGCAGCGCAAGTTCCCGATCCACTGTAATCTGCAGGGATGAAGCCTCGGTATTCCTGACCGTCAGATAAACATCGACATGGCCGCGTTTCAGCTCTTCACCGGCTGTTTTGCGCACAACAGGCTCCAGGAACGAAATATTCCGCGGCAGGCGCATGCTCAGATCCAGAAAGCGGTGGTTTACGGTTTTCAGTTCGGCTGTCACTTCCCATCCGTTCCGCTGGATTCTTCCTGTTCCGCATCCCGTCATGCTGCGCATGAATTCCGCATCTCCTTTCATTTGTGGCATGCATTATACCATCCGTTGTGCTGAAAAACAACAATCACGTCTTTTTTATTCCCAGGTTTCCCACACGTCAGGCCGATAGCCTGATGTAATTTTATCCCCGTTCCGGACAATCGGTGTATTCAGCAGCCAGGGGTTTTCCTGTATCGCCGGAATCAGCAGCTCCGGCCGGTCAAAATAGCAGGCCGGATGTTCCCTGACCTTCCTGTCGTTCCTGTCAATCAGTTTTTCCATTCCGACAGCATTCAGCATTAACCGGATTTCACGTTCTCCGAGCCTGTGTTTCTTAAGGTCCATGCTCTGGAACGGAATGCGGCGTTCCTTGAAATAGCGTTCCGCCTTCTGTGCTTCAAAATTTCTTTTTCCGGTATAAATCTGGATATTCATGATGACAGAATCCTTTCAAATGCTATCGGACGGTTTTTCTCAGGTCTTTCCCTTTCAGAACTATAATTTCACAGTTCGACGGATCATTAAGCCTCGATGCAATCCGTTCTGTATATCGTTCACGCAGCTCCTTCAGAGTAAGGTTTGTGCTGATGACAGTGGAAAGTCCGCGGTTCTGCCGCTCATTGATCAGTTGAAACAGCTGTTCCACCGTTATGTTCTGCATCAGCGGTTCGCTGCCCAGATCATCCAGCATCAGCACCGGAACTTCCATCAGTTCCTTAATGCCGTTTTCCGCCTCAAAATAACTTTTTCGCGCAATCTGCAGGAAATTGTACGCGCCGATCATCAGCACGCTGTAGCCGCGCCTGATCAGCCGCGCTGCCATGGCATGCATCAGAAAAGTTTTTCCCAGCCCGCTCATGCCTGTCAGAAGCATATCGCGCGTAGGCGGATCCGGATAAGTGTCCGCCCATTTTTCACAGCGGCTTTTTGCAAATTCCGTCAGGCTGCGCTGCGTAACACCCGAATCATCCACAGGTTCATCGGGAATTATCCCCGAAAGGAAGTTCTCAAATACTTCTTCATCATTCCTGTTCAGGCCGATCTCGTCACGGAGTTTCTTCTGATATGCCTTTTTCAGGCATTCGCATGGTTCCCTGACCGGTTCGCCGGTGTATCCGGTATCCTTGCACGCTGTACATCTGTAAACCGGGTCAAGATAGTTTTCAGGCAAACCGTTTTCTTTCAGCATCCTGCCTATTGTCCGGTTAAGCTCAGACATTTTACGGGTCAGGTTGTCCGCTTGTGCCGTCCCGCTGAGAACTTTCCGGATTGTCCCGAAAACAAGCGCCTCCCGGTCTTCAAGTTTCTGCTCAATTTCAGGAAATGACTTCCTGATTTTTTCCCTGCGCAGCATTTCTTCGCGCTCATTTTCCGCACGCAGCAATTCGTATTCCGACAGCAGTTCGTTCAGGATTTCTTCACGCATGATGTTTACCCCCGTTTGCAATACCGGAAATCATCCGCCGCACAGCCTCATCCTGCTCATCCTCATAATCGCGCTGTGTATACTGCTGGGCCGGAACATTTTTAACTGAGTCCTTCCGCATGCTTCCGGACTGTTCTCCGTGTGCTTTCTGTTCTTTCTTTGCTGCTTCCGCTGTCTTTATTCCTTTCTCCGCCCAGGTCTGCAGCAGCTTGTCCATATAGGAAATCGGTTTTTTCGCTTCATAGGCTTCATCTGCCGCAAGAGAAATCATTTCCCTTGAAAATCCCATTCCGTTTTCCCATTTTTCAAGCATCTGAAGCGTTTTCTGTCCGATATCCGTTTCTCTGCCGGCCCACTTCTGCCGCAGGGTTTTTATAAATTCCTCTTTTTCATGGAAAGCTTCGATATGCTCCAGAATCTGTTTTTCATCGTTAAAACCGCGTTCCTTCCAGCTTTCCAGCAATTTGAGGACAGAATCAAAATGCTTCTGTTTTGCTGCGCATTCCCTGGCAGCCAGTATAATAATGCTCTGCGGATACAGGTCCGTCATCTCTGTATACAGTTTCTGCTGTGCGGGAGTTGCTGCGCCGTACTGCCCGATTTCCTTCATGACTTCTTTCAGGTTCTTCCTTTTCTCTTCTGCTGCTTCCAGATCAGTCCGGCTGAGCTGTCCGGTCCCGCTGCTGTTCCTGTAAGCCTGTTCCAGAATCGAATCCACAAGCGCAAGGCTCGGCGTACTGGTCCCGGTTCTGTCGCAGGCATCTTCTATGGCTTCCTGCGTAAAATGCCATTCCTCCCGCCATTTCCGGTACAGTTTAAGATTCGCGTCTGAAGGATTGAAGCGCATCCCGAGCTTTCGAAGCACTTTCCGGAATCCGGAAAGGATTGCTTCATCACGTCCGAGAACCTGTTCCGCTTCTTCGGTTGTATATGCTTTTTCCTCAGAAAGGAGAATCGCTGTTTTTTCAGCATCCTTGATTCTGAAATTTTTCCCCCGGGTCCGGGCCATGAATTTGAGAAGCAGGATAATGACTTCCGTGCTCAGTCCCATTTCTTCCTTCCATTCATAGCAGGCTGCAATTTCGCTGCCGTGGAAATCCCTTTCATCCTCAAAGCTTGTTTCAATGTCCCGGCTGAATCGGATATATTCCCGGTCCAGTTCCGGTTCACCGCCCATGTTTTTCTGCTTGATGTTGACATACTGCCACTCAGGCGGATTATCGCCGACTCTTCTGACAATTCCCCGGCGTTCCCAGTAACGGAATGCAGCAAGAATCGTATCCTCGGTCATTCCGAGTTCCCGGCTCATACGTGTTACATCCATTTCTTTCCTCGGATGGTAACAGCACAGCAGTCCGAAAAGGTAAACTTTGACATAATCGCCCTTTGCCCCCGGTAAATACTCCAGAATAAACTGGTTTTCCACCGGAGTAATATCAAACATAGCGTATCGTTCGTCAAAGGCGAATGTCATATTCTGTGTTCCTCCCTGTCAGTCAGGATGATCCTCCAGAATGGCAGCCGCAGCCTTCTTGCCGGCACCCATCGCGAGAATCACTGTTGCAGCACCCGTTACGGCGTCTCCGCCCGCATATACATTTTTCATTCCTGTCCGTCCCATATCGTCCGCCCGGATACCGCCCCATTTCTCCGTCGGAAGGTCAGGCGTCGTCTTCTTGATCAGAGGATTCGGACTGTTTCCGATCGCAACGATTACTGTCTCCACCGGCAGTTCAAAATCACTGCCCTGAACCGGAACAGGCCGTCTTCTTCCACGTTCATCCGGTTCACCCAGCTGCATTTCGATGCACTTCATGCCTTTGACAAATCCGGTTTCATCGCCTTCAATTGAAGTTGGGGCCGTGAGCATCCGGAAAACAATGCCTTCTTCTTTGGCATGATGCACTTCTTCCGCCCTGGCCGGCATTTCCTTCTCGCTTCTGCGGTAGACAATCGTCACTTCCGCGCCGAGTCTTTTGGCGCAGCGGGCGGCATCCATTGCCACGTTCCCGCCGCCGATCACCGCCACTCGTTTCCCGATTTTTACCGGCGTGTCATGCTCCGGAAATGTATAAGCTTTCATCAGGTTCAGCCTGGTCAGAAATTCATTGGCGGAATATACCCCGCACAGATTCTCGCCCGGAATCTTCTGGAAATTCGGCAGCCCGGCGCCGCTCCCGATAAACACAGCGTCATTTCCCTCATCCAGAAGTTCATTTACCGTAAATGCTTTTCCTGCCACAGCATTCGTTACAATCCTGACGCCCATGTCCTTCAGTGTTTCGATTTCCCGGGCCACCAGCGCTTTCGGAAGACGGAATTCAGGGATACCGTACATCAATACACCGCCGGCGGTATGCAGTGCTTCGTAGATGGTAACATTCCATCCGGCCTTTGCCAGTTCTCCGGCGCAAGTCAGTCCTGCAGGCCCGCTTCCGATCACCGCAGCCTTTTTGCCGCCGGCAGCTTTACCCTGCCTGTTCGTTACTGATTCAGCCATCGCTGTGTCAGCCGCAAATCTTTCCAGGCGTCCGATTGCAACAGGTTCACCCTTGATGCCTCTGACGCATTTGCTCTCGCACTGGCTTTCCTGGGGGCAGACGCGGCCGCAGATAGCCGGCAGCGCGTTCTGGCTGCGAATGATCTCATATGCGCCGACAGGATCACCTTCCCTGATTTTTGCGATAAAATCCGGAATCGGAACATTTACCGGACACCCCGTCACACAGGGACTGTTTTTGCAGTGAAGGCATCTGTCTGCCTCCTCCATAGCGATTTCCCGGGTGTATCCGAGGGCAACTTCCATGAAATTTGATGCCCGCCGTACAGGATCCTGCTCCGGCATTGGATTTTTTACAAGCGACATATTCGGCATTTTACTTCGCCTCCCCGGTTAATCTGCAAATGTGTTTTTCACGTGCTTTCGCTTCTTCCGGACGGAACATGCGGCCCCGTGCCATTGCTTCGTCAAAATCTACCAGATGGCCGTCAAAATCCGGACCGTCCACACAGGCAAACTTTGTTTCCCCTCCTACAGTCAGCCTGCATCCACCGCACATTCCGGTTCCGTCGATCATAATGGGATTCATACTGACGATCGTTTTGATCTTTAAAGGTCTCGTCATTTCACTTACAGCCTTCATCATCGGAAGCGGTCCGATTGCGATTACGGTATCGTATTCACGTCCGTTCTGAAGCTGTTTTTCCAGCGCCTGCGTCACGAATCCCTTATTGCCGTTGCTTCCGTCATCCGTCATAATGATGAGGTTTGTGCAGGCTGCCTGCAGTTCTTCCTTCAGGATAATAAGGTGTTCATTCCGGAATCCGACAATCAGGTCCACCTCGGCTCCGGCTTCATGCAGTGCCTTGGCCTGCGGATATGCGATTGCAACTCCGAGGCCTCCTCCGATGACTGCCGCCCGCCTGATTCCTTCGGTTTCGCTGGGTTCTCCCAGCGGACCCACAAAGTCAAGCAGCGCGTCCCCGGCGTTCAGCGTGTTCAGTTTTTCCGTAGTATATCCGACCCGCTGGAATATGATCGTTACGGTTCCTTTTTCCCGGTCGTATCCGGCTATTGTCAGAGGAACCCGTTCTCCTTCCTCGTCAATTCGGAAAATTATGAACTGGCCCGGCCTGGCTTTTCCGGCCACCAGCGGCGCTTTAATTTCCATCAGTGTGGTTGTTTCGTTCAGCTCTTCCTTTCGGACAATAGGGTACACGTCGGCTCCCTCCCGTTTTCTACAGAATAAAGGTATTTTACTCTTTTCCGTCTTCCTTCGCAATATATTCCCTGTCTTCCCCATGTTCTATTCACAGCTCCGTCCGGATCATACCGGGGCTGCCTGCCGTTTCCTTGCTAAGGGATAAAAAACCTGTACACTGCCGTCCGGTTATGCTATAATTCATTTATCAATGCTAAAGGAGGTCTGTCCCATGCCACTGGTTACCACAACCGAAATGTTTAAAAAAGCCTATGACGGCGGATACGCGGTTGGCGCATTCAACGTCAACAACATGGAAATCATTCAGGGAATTACCGAGGCTGCTGGCGAGCTTAAGGCTCCCGTCATTCTGCAGGTGTCCAAAGGTGCCCGTGCCTATGCCAATCACACCTATCTGGTCAAACTGGTAGAAGCTGCCGTTGAGCTGAATCCTGAGATTCCGATCGCGCTCCATCTGGACCACGGTGATTCCTTTGAACTGTGCAAGAGCTGTATTGACGGCGGCTTCACTTCCGTTATGATCGACGCTTCTTCCAAGCCTTTTGAAGAGAATATTGCGCTTACCCGTCAGGTAGTGGAATATGCTCATGATCACGGCGTTGTGGTCGAAGCCGAGCTTGGCACACTGGCCGGCGTGGAAGATGAAGTGTCTGTCGAGGCGGACAAAGCGATGTACACCCATCCTGAAGAAGTGGTTGAGTTTGCGACCCGTACCGGCTGCGACTCTCTTGCAATCGCCATCGGCACCAGCCACGGCGCTTACAAGTTCAAGCCCGGCACCAAACCCCAGCTTCGGTTCGACGTGCTTGAAGAATGCTCCAAGCAGCTGCCCGGTTTCCCGATCGTACTTCATGGTTCCTCTTCAGTTCCGCAGGAATTCGTTAAAATCATCAACGAATACGGCGGGAACATGCCCGGCGCAATCGGCATCCCCGAGGAACAGCTCCGTCAGGCTGCACGCAGCGCAGTGTGCAAGATCAACATCGACTCTGACATTCGTCTTGCAATGACCGCTGTCATCCGTAAGTACTTTGCTGAGCATCCGGATCATTTCGATCCCCGTCAGTATCTGAAGCCCGCCCGTCAGGCTGTGCATGATATGGTGGCCCATAAGATCGTTGATGTTCTCGGCTGCGACGGTAAAGCCTGATCCTCTCGTTTCCATGCAATCAAAGCGCTGAAGCATAATGCTTCAGCGCTTTTTCCTTACTGTCATGAAAGCCTTCATACGCAGTATTTCCGGACAGCATTACTGCGACAGAGCAGGATCGTAAATCTTTTCCGGTTTTGGATTGTAAGTATCCTTGAAAAGGAACTCACGGTTTGTCAGCATACCGTCGGTATATGTCATCCGGTAGCTGTTGACAATACACCCGTCTCTTGCCTTTTCCTCTTTTTCCTTTTCATTTACATACACCGGTTCCATGATGGACGGAAGTGTTTCTACCGTTTCCGTTTCAAGCGTATATCTGACGTTCCCGAGGTCCGCTCCGTAGAAGCAAACTTTTGTCATAAGCCGTCTGGGATTCCCGGGGTCAGCCAGCACTTCTGCGGTAATATAAACAGGTTCTCCGGAATTGTTTTTGAATGTCAGGTCAATTTGTTTTCCGCCCATGTAGACTGTTGCGTCTTTCCCGTACTCGGCATAGGATACGGAATCCGAATGCGGCCGCCTGCTGGTTATTTCCATCCCCGCGCAGACCGCTGCCTGATACACGGTGGTACTTGCCTGACAGGCGCCGCCTCCTATTCCCTCCACGTGTTCGTCATTGATATATTCAATTGCCGGATAAAAACCGTTTTCGATGGTTCTCGGACCGACAATCTTGTTGAAACTGAAAGTTTTTCCCGGCTGAACAACAGTGCCGCTGATCAGTTGAAAGCACCTGCGGATATTATTGTTCCGCTCCTCAGTTGAATGCTTGTCGATCGGCGTGGTTGCCATTGCCCTCAGCGAATAGTGCTTTTCAAGCTCTGCAACAGTCTGCTGCGGCTCAAGCACCGTCGGATTCAGTTCCACATTCCCGCTTGTCATCGTGCTGACCATCTGGTACAGCTGTTCTTTCAGCGGTCCGATATCCAGAGTGAGGCCGGTTTTTTCTTCGCTGTAAACAAACGGATTGGCTCTCGTTGTGTCGAAAGCCAGCACCTGGGCATCCTGTGCAGGGGTGTCAATCTGTTGCTTCAGGCTTGCAAGCAGGCTGTCAATCTGGCTTGTGTCGCTGCTCGGTTTTGCCGTATATACAACATAGGGCTTGTTCTCCAGGGCTTCCATCTGCGCGTACCGTTCTTCCTGTGTTCCGGTGTGGCCTTGTTTCCACGCTTCGTTCATCAGGGAATTCAGTTCATTCTGATCGACATTCATGTTCAGAAGGTCTGAATTGATTGTCGCCATAACATTTCCCTGATAAATCAGCTGAACAGACCAGGCATTATGCCTCTGGTTGATCTGGCTTTGAACTGAATTCATCGCCTGTTCCGGAGTCATTCCTCCCAGATCGATTCCATCCACATAAATTCCCGGGCAGAACAGCGTATCATAAGGCGTCACTTTATCACTGACAACCTGTTTTTCAGCTGTTTTCCTGGACAGCTGCAGCCCGTAAATAATTCCTGCTGCAATTCCGCCGATTGCAAGAACGGCAATCAGCACTGCCAGCCATGCTTTCCCTTTTCTTTTTGCATTCTGCTGCGGACCGGAAGCAACCGGATCCCGGTATCCGTTATTTCCCTGCGGAGCAGCATGATATGCCGTCCGCTGTGTGCCTGTATTCATGGGCAGGCTGTAATCTGCCGGCGTCCGGTATCCGGGCTGTACCGGAATCCTGCCGGTCATTGCAGGCTGTTTCCCCGTTTGCTGCGGGACATACCCCCTGAAGTTTCCGTGCGCGGCGGTATTGCGCATTTGTTCAGCCGCGTTCGCAACACGCTGCGGAGTTTCTTCCCGGCGGCCGGAACGTCTGTTGTTATTCTGTTGATTCATCCCGGTCACCGCCTTTCTGCATTATCATCACAGTGATCTGAAAGCATTTTAGCTCAGTTGAGCATCTCCGGTTCATCTGGATCCGGATTATCTTCCTTTTCCTTTTTCTCAGCGCGTTCTTTTTCTTCTGCCGCAAGTATGTCTTTTACTTCTTCAAGCACCTGCGCAGTTGTCCTGGGTTTATCGTCCCCAAGTCCTTCCGGAACTGTTCCGGTTTCCATGACCGCAAGGAATTCTGCCCGGTTCAGTGTCTCATGCTTCAGCAAAGCATCAACCAGCGCGTCGAGCTGTTCTTTCTTTTCCCGAAGAATCGCTTTTGCCTGTTCATAGCATTTATTCAGGATAGACGCAACTTCGCGGTCAATCCTGGCAGCGATTTCTTCGCTGTATTCACGGCTCTGGCCGAATTCCATACCAACGAATACTTCCTGGTCGCTGCCCAGATAAATCGTACCGATGTTATCGCTCATACCGAACTGTGTAACCATTTTCCGGCAGATTTCCGTAGCCCGTTTCAGGTCGCTGCTGGATCCGGTGTATATTTCACCGAGTGCAGTTTCTTCCGCCGCGTGTCCGCCGAGCATCATGGTAATCTGATCAAGCAGCTGTGACCTGCTCATATTGTCATGTTCTTCAGCAGGAAGTGCAAGCGTATGTCCTGCTGCCTGTCCGCGGGGAACGATCGTGATAAGATGTACCTCATCACAGCCTTTCAGAAGATGACCGACAATTGCATGGCCGCCCTCGTGGTAGGCTACCATTCTCCTGTCCTGTTCATTGACTTTATGGCTCTTTTTTTCAGGACCCATCTGGACTCGCGCAATCGCATCAATCAGCAGCTGCTGGTCGATCTTCTTTTTCCTGGCGCGGGCCGCAAGGATCGCTGCCTCATTCATAACGTTCTCAAGATCAGCACCTGTGCCGAAAGGCATACGCTTTGCAATGTTTTCCAGGTCAACATCTTCTGCAAGCGTTTTACCGCGGCTGTGTACTTTCAGGATCGCCACGCGTCCGTCCTGATCCGGGTAATTGACTGTTACCTGCCGGTCGAACCTTCCTGGGCGCATCAGGGCAGGGTCAAGAATATCGCGCCGGTTGGTGGCAGCCATCACGATAATTCCCTCGTTCACAGCAAAGCCGTCCATTTCAACCAGCAGCTGATTCAGGGTCTGCTCCCGCTCGTCATGTCCGCCGCCGAGGCCCGCGCCTCTGTGGCGTCCGACAGCGTCGATTTCATCTATAAATACAATCGCCGGAGCAACTTTTTTGGCCTGCTCAAACAGGTCGCGGACACGGCTTGCGCCGACGCCGACAAACATCTCTACGAAATCGCTGCCGCTGATGGAGAAAAAAGGAACTCCTGCTTCCCCCGCGACTGCTTTGGCGAGGAGTGTTTTTCCGGTCCCGGGAGGGCCGACAAGGAGAACACCTTTGGGAATACGTGCCCCTACTTCGGTATAATTCTTCGGATTTTTCAGGAAATCAACCATTTCCTGAAGTTCTTCCTTTTCCTCATCCGCTCCGGCCACATCGGCAAAAGTAATTTTATTCTTCGACGGATCCTGCATCCGGGCGCGGCTCCGCCCGAACGACATTACCCGTCCGTTTCCGCCGCCCTGTGCACGCATCATCAGGAACCAGATGACCGCCATAACGCCAAGCATAATCAGGTACGGAATAAACTCATACCACCACGGAATCGTGACGGGTGCACGGTATTCAATGGCAAAATCAAGATCAGCCACCGTGACATCAGACAGCGCTTTTCCGTCTTTATTAGCCTTCATCTGGCGAACGGTTTCTATAAAATCGTCTCCGATTGTTGTTTCAAAATCATAGCTTCTTTCAGGGAAATCCGCGTCGGCTGTCATAGTCTGCCGGTTTTTTCCGTCAAAAACGCCGACAAGGCTGGTTCCGCGGACTGCCACACGGCCGACTTCCCCCGCATCTATCGCCTTCAGAAGCTGCGGATATTCAATCCGTTTGCTTACCGTACGGTTCAATCCGCCGTTCAGCAGAATGGCGATCAGCAGCAATGTGCCGATCAGAACAAAGTATCCGAAAATACCTCTTGACGGTTTCTTGGTCACCCGCTTGTCCTCCTTGCGCTTCAGCGCATGTTTACTGTTTTTTCCTGCAGTTACTGATTCCCGTAAATTTTCGGGCTCAGTATGCCGATATCAGGCAGGTTCCTGTATCTCTGATCGTAATCAAGCCCATATCCGACTACAAACGCATCCGGTATATCAAAGCACATATAATCAACTTTCAGGTCCTGAACCTTTCTCCGGGCCGGCTTGTCCAGAAGCGTTGCAATTTTCAGGCTTTTTGCTCCCCGCTGCTGCAGGATTCTGGACAGGTAAGTCAGCGTGATTCCTGTATCCACAATGTCTTCCACAACAATGACATCTTTTCCAAGAATATCATTGTCAAGGTCTTTCAGAATCCGGACGACCCCGCTTGTTTTGGTTGCGCTGCCATAGCTTGAAATTGCCATGAAATCGAGCGTCAGAGGCAGATCAATTTCCCGGATCAGGTCTGTGAAGAAAACAGCTGCGCCTTTCAGAATGCAGACCATCACCGGTTTTTTCCCGGCATAGTCGCGGGTAATCTGCCGGCCCAGTTCCCGGACTTTTTCCAGAATTTCTTCTTTTGTCAGCAATACTTTTTCAAGATCCTTGTACAGTTCAGATGTCTGTTCCACTTTCCGTTTCCTTCCTTTCTTCCGTAATCCATGGCATACTGCCCGTCCATCTGACACGGATGTTTTTGACTTCTGCGCTCCATTCCGGTACTGCGCCCGCGCCGATCCCTGCAGCCAGAAGCACCTCATTCCCTCTGCAGATCAGCGGGATCAGGTCCCGCAGCGGTTTATCAACCCCGCGGTCCGTCAGATAATCCTGCAGTTTTCTGCTTCCTTTCATTCCGTAAGGTCTGATCCGGTCCCCTTCCCGTCTGGTCCGGATTTCACACCCTGAAAAAAAGCCTTCAGGGACTTCCTGTTCGGTAATCCCGTTCCCGGGTGTGCCTGCCGAAGGTCCAGTTGTCATCAGGCACGTCCCGAAAGCGACTGTTCCCGAAATCCCCGCTTCAAAGGGAACTGCTTCCGGAATTTTCATCGGAAACCCTGTAAGGTAGATTCTTTTCCTGCCTTTTTCAGCAAAACGGCCTCCGGGAAGATTTACTTTTCCCCGCTCTGCCCCGGCAAGGGAGGCCAGTTCGGCGGTCTGCCGCGCGCTGAGAGTATGCTCCTCAAGATCCGGAGCATTCTGCTTCCACCAGCTTCTGAGTATTCTTGCACGCAGGGCTTCAGGCTGTTCTGCAAGCGCTTCCGAATCGAGCATCCATCTGTCGGCGTGCGCTTCAAGAAATTCCTCTGCAAGATTCTGCAGGACAAGATTATCATTCGCAATAATTTCAGCAGCGGAAGCTATCCGTCGTGTACTTCCTGCATTCATTTCATTCATCAGGGGAATCAGCTGCCGTCGGATTCTGTTACGCAGGTAAGCATCACTGAGGTTCAGTGAATCCTCCCTCCAGGGAATCCTGTTCTGTTGCAGGATGTCCCGGATTTCATGCCTGCTGATTCTGAGCAGCGGCCTGTAGATCGTGTACTCCTGCCGGTTGTCCCGGCCTGTCATACATGCAAGCCCTTCTGTTCCTGCTCCGCGGATCAGCCGCATCATAAAAGTTTCTGCCAGGTCATCCAGGTTATGCGCAAGAACCAGATCACGGATTCCGGTTTCTTTCATCACCCTGCGGAAACAGCGGAACCTTGCCTCCCGGCATGCGTTCTCGTCTTGTTTTCCTTCCAGCACGGCTTGTTCAGCGTGAAACGGTATTCCAAGTCTGCTGCATAAGGTTCTGCAGAACTCCTCGTCTTCGTCGCTTTCCTCCAGCCGGAGGCCGTGATTCACATGAACTGCTTCCGGCCGGATCCGGCCGGCATCCCGTTCTGCTGCCAGCAGCAGGATCATCGCCGTACTGTCCGCTCCGCCGGAAAAACCTGCAAGGCACCTTCCCTCCGGCAGTTCGCCCAGCCGGTCCCGCAGCGCTTCAACTGATGTGATCATGGTCTCAGCGGAGCACCGCATACATTGCATGGTTTCAGCTTATCGAACGGTTCATTTCCGATCTGGCTGTAAGTAAATGTTCCGCCGAGCGGCAGGAATTTCGGATTGATGATCTTGCAGTTCGGATCCAGATGATAATATTCGCCGCCTTTTGGATTGTAATACAGCGTCGTATCGGAATATACGGCAGGTGTTTCGGTCGGCGCAGGAGTCGGTGTTATGTTCGGATCCGGTGTCTCAAGCGATTCATTGGTCTGCAGGCTCTGCGGATCAATATACCAGTCGTTGCTTTCCTTAACCATCATGATCGTCATCCGGTACAGTTCATCCGGCTTTCCGTTGTTCCGGTTGATTGAAACGGTCAGGATCACCTTCCTGCTGGTGTCTGCATCTGTTCCCGTAATGCTTTCCGGCGTAATATTCCTGGGCGTTCTGTTTGCAAGCAGGCCGAAAAGGCTGGTTCGGGGATTCTCCTGCTTTTCTTTCCAGCTTGGGGCGCAAAGATTTAGCATTTCATCCTGCCTGTTTCCGGACCAGTAAGTAAAGAATGCAACCAGTCTCTCCAGCAGCTGGTTATTCGCTGCGATTTCAGGCACTTCCGTTTCCGCGGCAGCGATTTGCATGCCCTGCACATTTGCCGGAATTTCCGGAACGGTTTGTTCCCCGCCGTTCCCGTCCGTAACGGCAGCGGCAGTTTCCGGCTGTCCCCCTGGTGTTTTTGTCGTGTCTGTATTGGGCTTCATCAGAAAGCTTACTGCCGTCAGGATACACAGTGCCAGCGCAAGGATGGAATAGGTAAGCCTCCTGTTTTCAGCTGTCACTGGTTTGATCCACAGGATTCCTGCACTTCCTGCCGCAAGCAGAATCAACAGTATTTTAAGCGGGGTACTCTTCAGAAGCAGTACTGCCGCAACAAACAAAGCAATCAGCACTGCTCCGGAAACGATCAGGTACCAGTCCCTGAACTCGAATCCCTTTTTCCTGACCTGTACCCGCTGAGGGATGTATCCTCCGCCGTTCAGCGGAATCTGATTTTCAGGGGTCTGGCCCTGGTACGGTGTCCTTCCCATCTGGCCGTAAGGATTATATCCGGGCATATAATTATTTTGCTGCTGGTATCCGTTCTGCGGCTGATACCCGGCCGGCGGCACCTGATAACCGTTTGGAAGGCTCTGGAAAGGGGCTGAATATCCGTTCGCGGGCTGCTGATAGCCGCCCGGCTGTACGTAACCGGGCTGAGGAGGCTGGTAATCGGGACTGGTATATCCCGGACTGTACGGAGTCTGCGGGATAAAACTTCCGGTACCCCCCTGCTGCGGATAAGCATTGTATCCGGTTTGCTGTCCAGGCGCACCGAACGGAGCCTGCTGCATAAAGCTGCCCGGTACACTGTACTGAGCATTCTGCGGAACATACCCCTGTTCTCTATTCTGTGTATAACCCGCCGAAGCCGTAAATTGCGGTACGCCGTATCCCGGTTGTCCGGTGCCGTACCCTCGTGCTCCCTGGGGATGATATCCGTTCTGATCCATTACTTTCCCTTTCTGCCGTTTCCGGCATGGTCCCTTGATGCTGCCCGAAAGGAATGGCAGCTTAACAATGAATTTTATCATTATTGTAACAATTTGTAAACCGTTTTTGTTCCCCTTAAGCCCTTTTCTGCTGAAGCGGCAGTGCATGCTTACATTGACTAACTGCCTGCGGTATGTTAATATTTTTATACAATATTGACTGAAGGAGTCTGATTTTCCGATGAACACAACGCTTCTGATCATGGCAGCCGGTCTCGGTTCACGTTACGGCGGAAACAAACAGGTCGATCGTATTGGCCCGAACGGTGAAATTCTGATGGAATATTCCATTTATGATGCGATGGAAGCCGGTTTTGATAAGGTTGTTTTCGTTATTCGCCGAAACATGGATCAGATGTTCCGTGAACTTATCGGTAATAAAATTGCAGAAAAAGTTGAAGTGGCCTATGCCTACCAGGAGTATGACTCCCTTCCCGGCGGTTTTACACCTCCTGCCGAGCGTACAAAGCCCTATGGAACCGTACATGCCGTTATGTGCGCCAGGGATCTTATACATGAGCCTTTCGCCGTTATCAACGCTGATGATTATTACGGCAAAGACGCTTTTTCCGCGATGGCAGCTTCTCTGAAACGCCTTCGCAATGAAACAAACAAGGCTTCCATGGTTGCTTATTATCTGAAAAACACTGTTTCAAAGAACGGTCATGTTACGCGCGGTGTCTGCTCCACCGATACGGAAGGCCATCTTCTGAAAGTAACGGAAACCTACAGCATCCTTCCCTTCCCGGACGGCACCATCCGCGATATTCACGACAATCCGGACGGCATTATTCTGGATCCGGACGCCCTTGTTTCCATGAATCTCTGGGGTTTCGCCCCTGACTTTTTTGAAGCCGGGACAGCTTATCTCGACGCGTTCCTGAAGGATCCTTCAGGTGATCCCCTGAAAAAGGAATGCCTTCTTCCCGCCCTGGTGGATACGCTCATGCGCACTGCCGGACTGCAGGTTGAAGTTCTTTCCACAAAGGCTGTCTGGTTCGGAGTTACCTATAAAGAGGACAAGGATTATGTTGCCGGGGAGCTGAAAAAGCTCCATGATAACGGCAGTTACCCCCCTGCGCTGTAATCTTTCCTTGGAGTGATTGTTTTTGTCTTCCTTTCTGCTTTCCATCGGACGGACTGCCGGGTTTTCGCTGCCTGTAATCTTCACCGCGCTTTCCTGCGGAGCGGCATTGCCCGTTCCATCCCTGAGTGTTTTCTCCGTTTCCCAGGCTCAGGACTGCAGTGAGGAACCTGCGTCACTCGCTTCCTCCCTTTCTGCCTGTCATCGTCTTTTTCCGGACGGTATCAACTGTCCGGCTTTTCAGTCTGATTTTTCTTTCAGTTCATGTATCCCTGAATTCAGCGATCTGCGGTCGCTTGCTGCGGATTCTGATACATCCCTTCTTTTTGACGCGCTTCGCGGGAAAAACCTTCCTTTTTCATATAAAATGGATCGTGAGGCTGTGGAATGGTGCTTTGCCGATCTTCTCAGCCGGCCGGATAATTCTTCCATACAGCCCTTCTTTTCCTGGCTTTCCTGTATCACGGCTGCGGAAGACCGTCTTCCTGTACGCCTTGCTCTTCTTGCGGACCTCAGCGATTCTTTTGCAGGCGGTATAACGCTGGCGCTCCTGCCGTTCCTTCGTTCTTATTTTGACCATAAATCTGTACCGGTCTATATCTCACTTCTTGCTCTTGCCGAAACCTCTTCCCCTCTCCCGGAAAACTTTTTTCCTTGTCTTTCTTCTTCGATTCAGGGGATTGATTCACGTTCCCTGCTCCGTACTTCGGAGAAAGAAAACGCCCACGGAGCGGATGCGATGTGGCTTCTCTCCCTTCCGTCCTCAATGGTAAGGGATCGTGATTCGCACCAGGTTACCGCTCTTGCCGCAGCCAGGCTCCTTGGCTCTTTTTTCAGCAGCGGCCCCCTTCCGCCGGTTGGCTTCCATACAAAGAAAATTGACGGAACGCTGTCGCTTTCCTCACTCGGAGATCAGGCTTCTTCTTTCGCCGCGTTCCTCCGTGCTTCCGTCTGGCTGCTTTCTGATCTTTTCCCTGCGCTTCGTTCGTATCTTTCCCATCCTGTCCGTCTTCGTTCCATTACGTTGAATCCAAAGACTGTGCTCTTCCGCCAGATTTTCAGTGCCGAAAATAATCCGGCCGGAAACGAAGCAGACCTGTCTCTTCTTGACACATCGCTCAGGAGGATTCTTGCGAACATCCTTTCATTTCTTCGCTCAGTTCCAGACGCGCTCCGTTCTTCCGGAGAAAACGCTTCTTTCTGGCAGCAGGCTGTCAATGCCTGCGGCCGTTATATTACCGTTGCATCTGAATACGATACTTCTGCAGCTGAAGCACGGGAATCCGGCCTTGATTCTGTTCGTCCTGTGCATCGTGTATCCATGGCGGACACGGATGAAGAACAGCTTGTCCGAAAGCTTCGGGAAATGAGAGAGCAGCTGGAGGATGAAGAAAAATCCAGGCAGGAAATCCTGTCCCGGCTCGGCGGATACCGTGCTTTTCAGGTTCGTCTGGATTGTTACTCCCGCTGCGTTGCCGCCCTGAAAGAAGCAAAAGAAAAGAATTCCATTCCCGACAGTCAGGCTGATCACCTGACGCTGCTGAAGCGGGAACGCCGCGTCCGTCTTCTGGAGGCGGCTGTCGTCCGTTGCCGTGATGAATTGTATGCTGCTTCCATGCAGGCTTCTGTTTCTGCGCTTCCTTCCGTAAAGCCCTCCGTTTCCGATCCTTATTCCTATTCAGTTCTGGAACCGGAAACCTGCCACATGGCAGAAGCGCTGCTTTCCGCCACCGGGAGCAATGAAATCCCGCGAATGATTCCTGTGCTTCCGTCAATCCCTGAAGCTGATGCAAAAGAGCGCCTGAAAGCTCTTGTTTCCGCTTGCCGCGATATTGCAACGGCGCATCCGGCAGCGTTTCTTTCTGCCGAGGTATTTTCAGCCTGCCGGGAGGAACTGCAGGCAGTCCGTTTTCATCCGGATGCTGTCATGCCGGATGTCCCTTTGCTTCCGGACCTTATTGCCGAAGTGCCGCTGGTCCGGCTTTGTGACGTGCTGTCCCGAATGCCGGTCCCTCAGGCTGCTGAAAAAGAAACCGGAGAGCGGCGCGGTATCCTTGCAATGCTCCTTCTCCGGCATTATCGCCGGCTTCTTCCTTCAGAAGCTTCGCTTGCCGGCAAATGCTGCCTGACAGATACTTCCCCCGTACTTCGTTACTGGCTGTCCTCCATGCAGGCAGACAGAGTTTATGTCCTGTCCCTGGAGCAGGGACAGTCTGCCCTTCCTTTTGCGCTGGTCCTTCCCGGCCGCGCTTTCCTGCCTGCCCGCCGTGTCGCGGCCCATAGGGAGATGGTCCCCTCCTTCGTGACATGGTACGACCGTGAAACGGATACTTTCTCCGATCCGTGCTCTTTCCTCGGAGAATGCGACCGTATGCTGCTCAGGCAGTTTCTGTCTTCCTGCCTGGAGTTTGTGAATTCATCCCTCCCCTCCTCCCTGCATTCATTTCTTCAGGAATTCCTGCGCGATCTTTCCCGTGAAAATGGACCGTTTGTTCCGGATGATCATCTTCGGACACGTCTGCAGGCAGTCTGCGGGCTCGGTGAACTCTCTGCCTACAAGCCTTTTATAGCCAGGCAGGCCTGTGTATATGAGCACTCCCCGGATTCGGATCCAGTTGGATCCTGCCTGACGGGAATGGATTCTTTCCCGCCTCTTTCATGCGCGGAATTCCCGGAGGATGTGCTCTATCTCTACCGGGGTGTGCCCTTTGCCCGGGAAGATTCCCGCCTTCTTCTTACGGATCCCCGTGCGCCCGGAGGAGATTACGCCCTGTCACGCCTGGATACTGAATGCGCTGTATTGTCTGAATCCTCCGATGACTATCGCGACGCACTTCTCAAAAACCTCCAGGCGCTTCTCAAACGAAGTCCGTCCGTTCTTCCCGAGGTACGTGAATCTGTTTCATCCCTGCTGAAAGATAGCTCCAGTCCCGTCGACAGTCGTGAACCTGTATTTGTCTGGCCATGGGATGAAAAGTCTCCTTCCATTTTGACAATTCTTCGCGAATGCCTTGGCAATACAATCCCTGCGGACGCGCTGCATCCCTTTTCAGATCTTCTGACAGTTTTCCCTGCACGTGGGCGGGATGTTATCGGGGATATACTCATGTCGTCCATGTGTACTGTTCTTCCCCGTGAATGTAATCCTTCCAGTCAGGATGGCGCTGAGTATTCTCCGGATGCGGTTCTTCCGCCTCTTTCCCCCTCTTTCGGAAGCGCGTTGTGCGTTATGCCCGAAGGCCGCACCCTGCTGAAACCCGGTTTGCTCACTTTTGAACGGTTCCGTGATGAAAAGCCAGGCTTCAGCAACGATATTTCGGATTCTTTCCGTGTGACGCTGACGCTTGACGGTGCTTTCCCGGTTCATCTTGTCCGGGTTTATTCGCCGGAAGAAACCCTTTATCTGTATGCCCATGATATTCCAACAGTAGCCGTCTGGCCTTCAGTGCCTTTCCGCCCGGAAGATTGGCGTGCGTATTATGTGTACGCACATTTGTCCGGTGATTATTCTGCCTCTGTTCTGACTTCCGGCGGAATCTGGTCGGAAATTCCTCTTACTTCAGAAAACCGTCGCGCTGCCGTACTTGATTCATTCCCGGTCTGTCTTTCTTTGTCCAGGGAAGATAAAACCGCCGGAATCCTGCCCAATGTACTGCCGGAGCCCCTTGTAAAAACCTCGGATCCGGTTGAAATCTGTGTGGACTTCGGTTCGTCAGGAACCTCCGTAATCTTTTCCTCCGGACAGCAGAGGCGGCCGCTGCAGGGACCTGTGATGGTCCGTACACTCCTGAACAACCCCGCTGCTTCACGGGACCTGCTTCGGCGCGAGTTTATTCCTGCAGTCCCCGTATCCGCGCTGCTTCCTACAGTATCACGGATATTCAGGAATGCGCCCGGTAAAGCTCCGCTGCCCTTTGCCGATGGCATTATTCTGATGTCCTCCGGTATGGAAGACCTTCTTTCCACTCCTTCCGACGCAATCTATACAAGTCTTAAGTGGGAAGAGGAAAAAGGCCGTTCCGGTTTCCTCTGCCTGCATCAGGTGATGCTTATGGCGGCTCTGCAGGCGCGTTTTGAAGGAGCGTCTGCAATTTCCTGGCGTTTCCCGATTCCGGATGAAATGGCGAAGGAAGGCCGGGAAACCCTTATGAACCTGTTTCTGTCCCTCAGTAAAAACGTGCTGGATGAAAGCGGATACCTGACTGCAGGCGGAGACACCCCCCTTCCTGTTTCCTTTGCTTCCGAAAGCTCCGCTCTCGGTGCGTATTTTCGTTTCTGCGCCCCGGAGGATACCCGCGGAGGTTTTATGGTCCTGGATCTGGGTGCCTGCACAGCGGATATTTCTCTTTTTCTCCGCGGCAGGGAGCAGGCTGTACGGACCTGTCAGATTCCTCTGGGTGTGCACTATATGCTTCTTCCGACCCTGCTCCGCGATCCCGACCTGCTTTCCAGGGATTTCGGCACTGTCGCGGATGAACCTTTCCGGCGGGACCTTTCCCTGCTTTCACGGGCGCTTTCCGCGGCTCGCACAGATCCCGTCGCGCTGCGCCGCGCCAGGGTCTCCCTTGATTATTTCATTTCTGATTATCTTCCCCTGCTTCATTCCGTCTCTCTGCAGATGGCTTCCTGCGGACGTGTTACTTTTTCCGGTTCGCTGCTCCTTCTTCACTTTTCCTATCTTATGATGCTTTCCGGGCTCGTACTGCTGCAGCTGGCTGCTGATCCGAGCCGGAATGATTTTCTTCCGGAGCAGATGACTCTTTGCATCTCCGGCCGTGGTTCATCGCTGCTGGAATCCCTTCCGCCACCTCTCAAGACATCCCTGTGGCATTTTCTTTCAATGTTCCGTAACCGGCGGGTGGCTTCCCTTTCCCTGATGTTTTCTGCGGAAAAAAAGCTTGAAATCCCTGTCGGCCTGTCTCTTCTGCAGGAAGTATACCATATGCTTCCCCCGGCTCCGTCCATTCCCGCTTCCGTAGCGGTCCGGCCATCCGAACTGCTTCCTGAGTTCCTGCTGCGCTTTCGCGGCGCATTCCCTATGTCCGCTGAAATGCTGTTCCCCGGCGTCTTCTCAAACGATTATTATCAGCCTTTCACAGACCGCGGAAATATCCTGCTTTCCTCCTCCGTTGAACAGTCTTTCCCGTCAGGACGCACTGAATTCGGCGGGGAATCCTCTCCGCGGCCGTATGATGCGCTTTCAGCCTGGATTTGCAATCTTCTCGAAATCGTCCAGACTTCTTTCTGAAAGTTTCAGATTTCTTTCAAAGTCTTTTATGATGGAAAGGAATAAACATGGAGCAGCTGACTTCTTCCAGAAACCCACGAATCCTTGCATGGCGTTCCCTCAAGGATAAAAAAGGGCGGGATGAGCAAAACGCTTTCCTCGTTGAAGGCCCGAAGATGGTCTGTGAGGCGCTTTCTTCCGGATTCCATGTTCAGGCGCTTCTCCTTCGCGAGGGGGAAAACCTTCCCTGTACCGTCTCTACCTCCGTCCCGGTGTACCTGCTGCCTTCCCGTTTATTTCAGTCTGTCTGCGACACGAAAACGCCGCAGGGAATCGCAGCGGTTCTTTCACGGCGTGTTCTGCCGCTGTCGGGAACCCGTTTCCTTGCGCTCGACGGAATTCAGGATCCCGGCAATATGGGCACAATTATCCGCACAGCGGATGCAGCAGGTTTTGACGGCCTGATTCTGAGCCCTGACTGTGTGGATATTTTTTCACCGAAAGTACTCCGCGCAACCATGGGCAGTATTTTCCGCATGTCATTCTCCTTTTCAGAAGATCTTTCTGCCTCGCTTCGTACGTTCAGACAGAAAGGCTTCTCTATCCTCTCCTCGCAGCTCGACGGTGAACCCTTTTTTGAAAGAACGCATGTGTCTTCCTCTTTTGTTCTGATTGTCGGCAACGAAGGAAACGGCGTTTCCGATCCGGTAAAGGCAGAGGCTACTCACCGGCTGCGTCTTCCCATGCGGGGCGGCGCTGAATCCCTGAATGCCGCCGTAGCTGCCGGAATTATGATGTATGACCTTATCAAAAATGCTTGACATTTATTCGCTCAGTCCGTATAATCTTATCCGTTGTGACCGCAGGGGCATGGTGTAATGGTAACACGTGGGTCTCCAAAACCTTTGTTGAGGGTTCGAATCCTTCTGCCCCTGCATGATAGAGAGCCTTGAAAACTTTGAGTTTCAAGGCTCTCATCGTTTTGGGACAGTTGTGTTACAATACCGGAATTGACAAATTGTTTCTGCTTTTCCCTGTTCTTTTCTGTTTTTTGAGGACTTTTTTCGAAAACTGCCCATCTTATGCCCCTCAAAGAAAAAAGGAATATAATCAATGAAGCATACCTTCCAGACCGCCTGATCCGCAGACAAAGGCTTGGTTATCAAGGGAAATGCCGGCTATGTGGCTTGCCATACTGCTGACAGAAACGAGATACCATTTGTCGCCATAACGGCAGATGGTCGGACAGCAATAAAGCGTCTCATCATTGACATCAGCTATACCGACAAGATTGACCGTCTCATCCGCACCATAGCATGCAGTCTGTCTGATAAAAGCCTGTTGGTTCATTTCGTGGGAAAACTTGTTATCTGAAATCGCATCCGGCGAAAGGCATCTGATATTCTTCATCTGCTTCAGTTTTTCAAGTTTTCCGTTGTCAAATTTCAGCAGGAAGACATCGACATCGTCTGTGTCCTTCCTGAAAACAAATGATCCCGTTGCTGTCCTGGATGGCGAATTTTCCCCAAGGATGTATTGCTCAAGGGAACGATAAATCAGATCAGCCTGATAAAAACGGAGAATATTCACGTTTGCGGAAAACATAAAATCATTTACGGAAGGTATCCTTGGACGCATTGTCGGCTGATACGCTCCTGTCCGCTCAAAGAATGCTTTAAAATCATAATGCTCCATTTGTGTTTCCCACGCAAAAGCGCTGAGCATCTGATCAAAATCAAGATTCCTGAGGCCTTCCATATAACAAATCAGAGCTTCTTCAGGAGTGGAAAAGCCTTCACCTTCATACCTGACAGAGAAGGAGATTCTTGATTTCAGCTTTTTACCGCAATTCCCGCAAAACACTGCGCCGGAATCAGCAGGATACGTTGTGCTGCAATCAGGGCAGGTAACTTCTTCGGGTTTCTTTGTCCCGCACTTTATGCAAAAATTAGCTGTGTTGGCCGCACTGCATTCAGGGCAGATCCATTCTTCTCCTTCGGAAAAAGCGCCTGCACATCCATGGATTAAAGCCAGCGACAGTAAAGCAGCGATCATTTTTTTGAATAATTTCATATGCCTGGCCCCCGTTGTGAAAGAAATCGTTTATAAAATAATTCGTGATATAAGCACTGATCCCTGCCTGTTATAGAAAAGCGGACAATTGCAGGATTGCTCCTTTGCGCTGTATAACAGCGGACCTGTATTGCTGATATAAGTTCTGATCATTCATTGCGAACCCGCAATACCTTATCGTTTCAGGATCAGGTCTTCTGTTTTGTCAGAATAATCAAATCATGCTTTTTTCTCCGGCTTGTGCCGGAGATTTTATCCATGCTATAATAATCTACCGCATAACTGACCAGGGAGGATCGGGGTATGGCCAACTGGATCATCGTTGTCGATGATGACGCAACCACGCTGAAACTTGCGGGGCATTTGCTGAGCAAGGCCGGTTACCGTGTCACCGCGCTGCAGTCCGGCCGGATTGCAATTGATTATGTCAGAAGAAACGGTGTTCCTGATCTCTTTCTGCTGGATGTAAACATGCCGGATCTGGATGGCTTCCAGACGCTGAATCTTCTGAAAAAAGAAATGGCTCCCGGCCAGGAGGTTCCCGTTGCGTTTCTGACGGCGGAAAACCGGCATGAACAGGAAGCCCGCGGACTTGAATCCGGCGCCATGGATTATATCAAAAAGCCTTTTGATCCGGATGTGCTCGTCACACGCGTCCGGAGAATTCTGGATGTACAGACACAGATGAACCGGTTCGCGAAAAACGCCGAAACAGATCCGCTGACCGGCCTGCTCAACAAATCTGCCGCCGAAGCGCTGATGACCCGCCTCTGTTCTCAAGAAAACGGCTTGCTGTGCATCCTGGATCTGGATGCCTTCAAATCTGTCAACGATATTTTCGGGCATGATACCGGCGACCGCATCCTTACCATGTTTTCCCGGATTATTACGGACAATCTGGAGCATCCGGGCGACTGCGGCAGGATCGGAGGAGACGAATTTATCGCTTTTCTGCGCAACAAAAAAAGAAACGAGGATCTTACTGCTTTCACAAACAAAATCAACGAAGAATACCTTGCCGGTGTCCGGTCTGTTCTTGGTGACCGTCTGGACTTTTCTGCCGGCGTTTCCGTCGGAGCAGTATCGGTTGCTGAATTCAGCAGGGACTATCCGCTGCTTTTCCATCTCGCGGATCAGGCTCTTTATATCGTAAAACGGAACGGAAAACATGGATGTCGCCTGTACCATCATTCAGAAGATAATCCCGGTGTCCGGCAGAAGGAACTGAATCTGGAAACAATTACTGCAATCCTCGAGGAACGGATCGAAGCGCCTAACGCCATGTGGATGGGGCGTGAAGTTTTCGGAAGCCTGTATAAATATATGCTCCGGTATATGGACCGGTATCATAGTTCTGCATTCCGCGTATTGCTGACTGTCAAGGTTTCTGCAGAGGTTGGCGATGCCAGGCGAGCCGAAATCATTGTTCACTTCAGGAAAATGGTCCGTGCTTCCCTGCGTAACAGCGACGTTATGATGGAATGCGGGGACAATCAGCTTTTCCTGCTGCTTCCTGAGCTTCATGAACACGATGTTGACCGTGTCATCGGCAGGCTTCTGCATCAGTGGAATCGTTCAGATTTCCACGAAGACGCTGAAATCGCTACGGAATACGCGCCGGTCAGGTCCGCCCGCCGCAATGACCCGGAAGGATCTGAGAATTCCGGGGAATGGATCGTGGCGGTAGATGATGATCTGGTCGTCCTGAAGCAGATTGAAAGCATACTTGCCGAGGAACTGTACAGCGTTACCTGTCTCACCTCCGGCCGGGAGCTTCTGGAACTTCTCCGTACCAGAACCCCCGATCTGATTCTTCTGGATCTATCAATGCCGGCTCCGGACGGAATGGATACCTTCCGGAACATGAAAAAAGACCATACCAAAGGTACGCTTCCTGTTATTTTCCTGACCGGAAGCAGCGACCCGGAAGCAGAAAGCGCGTGCCTGAAGCTCGGTGCCCTTGACTTTATCCGGAAGCCTTTCCCGCCGGAAATTCTGCTGCTCCGGGTTCAGCATATCCTGGAGCTTGCCCATCTGAGACAAAACCTCGACAAAGCTGTTTCCCGCAAAACCGAGGAAATCGAAAAATTGTCTCTGCATATGATACAGGCCCTGGCAGAAACAATCGACGCAAAGGACAACTATACTAGCGGGCATTCCGCTCGTGTGGCGGAGTATTCACGTGAAATTGCCCGGCGAAGCGGTTTTCCGGAGCGCCGGCAGGAAGAAATATACAAGATGGCGCTTCTGCACGATATCGGAAAAATCGGTATACCGGATGCCGTTATCAACAATACAGGAAAGCTGAATGATGAAGAGTATAACAAGATCAAAAATCATTCACGGGTCGGCGCACGAATTCTCAGGAAAATTGAAGAAATGCCGCGCCTTCTGGAAGGCGCCCGCTGGCATCACGAATGGTATGACGGAAGCGGATACCCGGACCATCTTGCCGGGGAAGCAATCCCGGACCATGCCAGAATCATTGCGGTTGCAGACGCGTATGACGCCATGTCGCATGACCGTCGGTACCGGAGCAGAATGTCTCCTTCTGAAATCCGGAAAGAGATTGAAAAAGGTAAAGGAATTCAGTTTGATCCCGGATATGCCGATATAATGCTGGCCATGATGAATGACGGATTTGATTCTGAATCCGGGCCGTCAGACTGACCGGTTTCATATGTAATCCGCGTATCCTGCCCGGACACAAAGCAATTGTTTCCTTTTCTCTGAAGATCGGTAAACCCGCAGTTCCGTTCCGCAGCAGTCTTCAATGCCGCCGCGATCAGCATTCATATCTGTTTTCAGCAAAATCGCAGTGCCGGAAATGAGAGAGCCATCATCATATAAATGTCGCTGGCCGGTTCAAAAAAAGCCGTTCTGAACCATCTTTCAGCTTCCATGCCACGAACCAGCCTGCTTTCTCCGGCCGTCCTTTCCGTCAGCGCTGTCACCGGCATCAGAGGGGTTCCGAAAAAATATCTACCGTCATGAATCTCAACCTGTACGGATTTTTCCCTTGTCCTGATCTCATACAGATTCGGTCTCCACCAAATAATTCTGTACACTTCCTCACCGGTCCGGTTGTCCTTGACTTTGCGGCTGATTCCTGGAACAACGTCTGTATCCATGTCAAAGCTGCTGTACCATGAGATATTTTTCCCTTCAATGCGGGCAGGTTCCTGAATGGAAACCACCGAAGCCACGCTTCCGAATGTCTTCCCGTCGAGGCAGAATTCATACTGCCAGACGCCTGTGGCAGCCAGGCGGTAAGTCACAATTTCAGTCAAGCTGCTTCCTCCTGTGGTTTCTCACGGTTCTGTATCTTTCATCCCCAAATTCCTGATATTATTAATGTTGGCCGGCATGATGGATGAATCCTGCCTGAATCTTAAAACAGCATTTCACATTTACAGTCCTCGTTTTGCTTGCAGCTGAAACCCTTTCACGGTATACTTCATTCGTAACAATGAAAATGAATGCAGGTGAACCGAATGAAGACAGATGACAAAACCAATGTCATGAGGCTGCTGGATTCCAGGAAAATTCCTTATACCGCGCATAAGTATCATCCCGATCCGTCGCTTTCAGGCGCCGATATCGCGCAACTCCTCGGAGAGGATCCCGCAGTCGTCTTCAAAACGCTTGTTACCCGCGGAAAACCCGGATGCTATTATGTTTTTGTGATTCCGGTTACCTCTGAACTGAATCTGAAAAAGGCCGCCGCTGCTGCCGGTGAAAAATCTGTTTCCATGGTTCTTCAGAAGGATCTTCTTCCGCTTACAGGATATATCCATGGAGGATGTTCTCCGATAGGAATGAAAAAGTCCTTCCCGACTTTTTTTCATGTCACCGCGGAAGAATCAGAACGCATTTATTTCAGCGCAGGAAAAGTGGGTTTTCAGGTCGGCGTAAATCCCCGCGATCTCTGCTCCATTATATCTTTCCGTACGGCAGATCTGACTGCAGGATAAGCATCTGCATCTGCCCGGTCTCCTGTTTCCTTCTTCCCGCTGTGATTTTTTGTTTTCCTATTGATTTATTCACAAAAATAATGCAAAATATGTCTGACAGGAAAATCAAAGATAGTCCGGAGGCTGTATGGGTTATTTCTCTGATTTTCTTCATCAGAAGACACCGGCTCCCAGGCGGGTGATGCCGGCTTATTATCGCAAAGCCCTCATTGCAAGCGAAATTGTCCTTGCATGCTATTTTCTTGCTGCCTTCTTTTTCTTTCCGGCCATGGGCGGATACTGGGAATGGGTGCCCGCTGTTCTCAGTCTGTTCACCGTGCTGGCACTTTTCCGCATCGACAGGATGAATATCGTTCAGAATTTTCTGGTTTTCAGCCTGATTGTTCTTGTCTGGTGCGGCTGGGGCGTCTATTCCTTCGGCTGGAGTGTCGGTGTGCAGCATTTCCTGATGATCCTGCTGATCCTGCTGTTTTTTAATATCTGTATATCTCCGAAGCTCAAAATCTTTTCCTGTCTTGCTGTTCTCGGATACCGGATCGGGCTTTTCGCATTTGCCAACGGAGGAAATCCCGTCCACGGACTTGATGCCAGCAGCAGCATTCTTTTCCAGACTGCGAACAGCACTGTCTTCTTTCTTCTTGTCGCCCTCATCTGTATTCTTCTTTCCTCAAGCATTCAGAACACGGAACGCCAGCTGCGGCTTGATAATGAAAACCTGAACCGGGAAGCCGGAACAGATCCGCTTACCGGCCTTCCGAACCGCCGTGAAATGATCGGAATCATCGAACGTTATCAGAAAGAATTTCCGGACCGCCCATTTTGTGTTGCCATCGCGGATATTGATTTTTTCAAGAAAGTAAACGACAGCTACGGGCATGCATGCGGGGACGCAACGCTTGTCCGGCTTACTGATCTGTTCAGGTCTGAATCCGGGGGCCGGTACAAGGCCTGCCGCTGGGGCGGAGAAGAATTCTGCTTTTTCCTGCCTGAAAAAAACCTTGATGAAGCCGGTCAGATTATGAATGACCTGAGTTTCGCCGTCGAAAAAATGGCAATTGATTTTGAGGATTATCATTTTAACATAACCATTACAGTGGGTGTGGAAGAAACAGATTTTCATTCCACGCTGCAGGAGCTCCTGGATTCCGCGGATGAGAAGCTTTATCTTGGCAAAAACTCCGGCCGCAACCGTGTAGTAATCTGACGTTTTCCCTTTCCTGGTCCCGTTCCTTACAGATTAATCTGCAGATACTGAGTGTATTGTTGCTTCTATAACATTTCTTCAGGAGGTTTTTTATGCTTTCCGGATTTGAAAACAGCAAATCAGAGGACAAGAAAAAACTGAATCAGGAAATCAAACAGCTTCGGGCCCGTCTTGTAGCCCAGCAGCAGCAGGTCCGTGCAGGGAAGCTTCCCGTTCTTGTACTGATTGAAGGATGGTCTGCCGCCGGAAAAGGCAGCCTGATCAAAGAAATCATCAGCGAAATGGATCCCCGCTTTTATCAGGTTGTTTCTCCGGCAATAACACCGGAGAATGAGTCCCGGTATCCTTTCCTTTATCCGTTTGCAAAAGCAATTCCGGAAAATGGCCAGCTTGTTTTCCTGGATTCCGGGTGGATGGAAAGCGCCGTACGAAAAAAACTGCGCCTGGAAATCACCCGGGATGAGTACAAGCGGCGGATTCGCCAGGTCAACGAGTTTGAGCGCCAGCTCCGTGACGGCGGATACCTTGTTCTGAAAATATTTCTGCATATTGACCAGAAAGAGCAGTTTGCCCGTCTGAAAGCCCTCCGGGAATCCGCAGATACCGAGTGGCGCGTCACTGAAGATGACCTGTGGCAGCACGATGAATACTCCCTTTTCCTGAAAGAATACGAAGAATTTATGGAGAAAACCGGCGAGGCGGTTTCCTGGCATATCCTCGACGGAAAACACCGGAATATATCCGTTCGCGACGCGCTGAAACTTCTGGTCACAAAAATCGGCAAAGCGCTTGAAAAAGGGCGTTATATCGGAGAACCTTTTGAAGAAAAGTTCCCGCTCGTAAAAATGCCGATGCTCCAGGATGTGGATCTTTCCCCTTCCATTCCGGACGAGGATTACAAGAAAGAACTGAAAAAACTGCAGTCCCGTCTGAGCGAACTGCATAACATCCTCTATCGGAAAAAAATTCCGGTCATACTCTGTTATGAAGGCTGGGACGCTGCCGGCAAGGGAGGAAACATCCGCCGCGTTGCCTATCCGCTGGATCCGCGCGGAGTGGATGTGCATCCTATTGCTTCACCGGAACCTCATGAACTGAACCGCCAGTTCCTCTGGCGTTTCTGGACGCGGCTTCCCCGTACCGGGCACATCTGCATCTTCGATCGTACCTGGTACGGCCGTGTAATGGTGGAGCGTCTTGAAGGGTTCTGCACTGAAAAGGACTGGCAGCGGGCATATAATGAGATCAATGAATTTGAACGCCAGCTGACGGAATGGGGCGCTGTTGTGATGAAATTCTGGATTCATATAGATCCCGACACACAGCTCGCCAGGTTTACCGACCGCCAGAACACACCGGAAAAGCAATGGAAAATCACGGATGAGGACTGGCGCAACCGGGACAAATGGCCGCAGTATGAAGTGGCTGTCAATGAAATGCTTCAGAAAACCAGTACAAAAAATGCGCCCTGGTATATCATTGAATCCAATGACAAGAAATACGCCCGCATCAAAACGCTGCGGCTCATTGTCAAAAAACTTGAAAAAGCTATCGACCACAATTTCTGAAAAGGAGAATTCCGGAAAGGAATGGAAGATCAGTTTTCCCGCCAGCGGATGCTTATCGGAGAGGAAGGAATGCGGATTCTTAACGGAAGCCGCGTGGCGGTTTTCGGTTTGGGAGGCGTCGGCGGATACGCCGTGGAAGCTCTGACGCGCTGCGGAATCGGAGCTATTGACCTGGTGGATCATGACCGTTTTTCCCTCACTAATCTGAACAGGCAGCTTCACGCAACACATTCCACTCTCGGCATGCTGAAAACTGACGCCGTGAGAAACCGGATTCTTGAAATCAATCCGGACTGCCGCGTTACTGTATATCCGGTTTTTTTCCTGCCTGACAATGCTGCAGATTTCAACCTTTCCCTCTTCAGTTATGTTGTGGATGCGATGGATACAGTCACGGCCAAGCTTGCTCTTGCCCGCTCCGCGTCCGACGCCGGCGTTCCGCTGATTTCCGCAATGGGAACCGGGAACAAAACGGATCCGACCGCTCTGCATGTCTCATCCATAGAACAGACTTCAGTCTGTCCGCTGGCCCGGATTATGCGGAAAGAATGCAGAAAACGCGGAATCACCGGTCTGAAAGCTGTCTGGTCCTCAGAAGACCCGATTTCCCCGCTGGAAAAACCTGTGCAGTCTGACGCCGGAGATTCATTGCTTCCGCGCAGAGACACTCCCGGTTCCTTTGCATTTGTACCGGCCGCCGCAGGCCTGCTCCTGGCGTCCCGGGTCGTTCTTGATTTGCTTGATTCAGCTCGTTGAACAATATAAAACTTGCCTTCCGGACTGTTCTGATGTAAAATTTTTTTGTTATACAGAATTTCCGGATATTGTACCGGAAGGAAGGAATTCCAATGACAAAGCTTGAGACTGATCTCCTTGATCTTCTGAAGGAAGACTGCCGTATTCCCCTTGAAAAGCTTTCCGTAATGACCGGTGTTTCTCTCGGGGAAGTCGCCGCCACAATTGATGATCTTGAAAAGCGCCGGATTATTCTGCGCTACGCGCCGATGATCAACTGGGATCTGACCGACCGTGAACGTGTGGAGGCAATGATCGAAGTCCGCGTTACGCCTCAGCGCGACATGGGATTTGACGCCATCGCCAGGCGGATATACTGCTTTGATGAAGTCAAAAGTGTTTTCCTGATGTCCGGCTCCTACGATCTTCTTGTTCTGGTTGAGGCAAGAACTCTGAAAGACCTTGCTGCTTTTGTCAGCGGCAAGCTTTCTCCTCTGGAGACTGTTACCGGTACAGCGACAAGTTTTGTCCTGAAGCGCTATAAGGAAGAAGGCGTTATTTTTGATGACGGGGATACGGATCGCAGGCTGGTGATCTCTCCGTGAATTACGACAAATACCTGAATCCGCGCATTGCTGCAGTGCCTCCAAGCGGAATCCGCCGTTTCTTTGATCTTGCCGCCACTATGAAGGATACGATTTCTCTCGGCGTCGGCGAGCCTGATTTCAAAACGCCATATCATATCCGGAACGCCGCCATTGATTCCCTCGTAGACGGCGAAACACAGTATACCGCCAATCGGGGACTTCCGGAACTCCGTCAGGAAATCTCCATATATCTGGAAAACCGTTACGGTATTTCCTATAATCCCGAAAACCAGATCATCGTAACCATCGGCGCATCCGAAGCTATCGATCTGGCGCTTCGGACGCTGACTTCCCCGGGCGACGAGGTGCTTGTTCCCGAACCGAGCTATGTATCCTATTCTCCGGGCGTCGTATTTGCGGGCGGAGTCCCTGTCGGAGTTGAAACACTTGAAAAAGATGATTTTCGTCTGACTCCCGAATGCCTCAGAAAAGCAATTACCCCCCGTACAAAGGCATTGATCCTTCCCTATCCGAACAATCCCACCGGTGCCGTCATGACCAGGGCAGACCTTGAAGCTGTTTCAGGAATCATTGCCGAGCATGACCTGTTTGTGATCTCGGATGAAATCTATTCCGAGCTTGTTTATGACGGACATAATCATGTATCCTTTGCTTCCGTTCCGGGGATGTATGAGCGAACCATCACAATCAACGGATTCAGCAAAGCTTTTGCGATGACCGGCTGGCGTGTCGGATATGCCTGCGGTGCAAATGAAATCATCTCCGTCATGAACAAGATTCATCAGTATGCCATTATGTGCGCCCCCCGGCAGGGACAGGTTGCTGCTGCGGCAGCGCTGAAAAGCGGACGGGAAAACGGTTATGAGGATGTCCTTCGTATGCGGGACAGTTATGACCGCCGCCGCCGCCTGATGGTTAATGCCTTCCGTTCAATGGGACTTCATTGCTTCGAACCATACGGAGCTTTTTACGCATTTCCCTCAATCCGGGCGACCGGGCTGTCCAGTGAGGAATTCTGTGCGGAACTCCTGAAGAATAAAAGCGTTGCGGCAGTTCCCGGCACCGCCTTCGGCCCGGGCGGAGAAGGAAATATCCGTTGCTGCTACGCTACTGCCCTGGACAAGCTGAATGTTGCCCTGGACCGCATGTCGGAATTTGTCAGCAGGCTTCTCTGACCCGTTTCTGACTTTTTCATCACCTGCAGCGCTTTGGGAGGCAAATTATGTACCGGAAAGTATTCATCGTTTTATGCATGGTCTGTTTTCTTATTTCTGTTTCACTCGCAGAAGAAACCGGCTTTGACGTTGAGGATGATGTTGACATCGGCGAACTGATTCAGGTCGCTGAAGAAGAGGCTGTCAAGGAAAAAAAGGACAGTGATGGTGCCTATATCATGACAGTCACCTGCACGGGTGATTTTACAATCGGAAGAGACATGAACCACAAGGATATCTTCTCACCCGAGCTGAAGAAGCATGACGGAAATATCAACTTTGTCATGGAAAATGTACGGGAACTGTTTCTTGAGGATGATCTGACAATCCTGAATTTTGAAGGCACCCTGACTTCCTCCGGATACAAACCCTCCAGCAAAACAAAGGATGATTTCATCTTCAGTATCGATCCGGAAGCGGTTTCCGTTCTTCCGGACAACGGCGTGGAAGCCGTATCGCTTGATAACAATCATGTCCGCGATCACGGCGAAGAAGGGCTTTCCGATACGAAAGCCGCTCTGGACAGTGCCGGCGTTCTTTATTCCACTCCGCTGGAAACCGGCGTCTTCAATTATAAAGACCGGATTCAGGTTGCAATGCTGTCCTACAACTGCATTGACCGTTACGGAACCGGATTCCAGAAATCAAGGTTCCGGGACGAATATACCGAGTCTTTCCTTGCGCATGATACCTTTGAGGATGCCGTATGCGATGAAATCCGAAAAGCAAAGGAAATTTATCCGCTTGTAATCGTTTCTTTTCATTGGGGGATTGAAAAGCTCTATACTCCCACTGATAATCAGATCCGGCTCGGAAGGATGGCAGTCGACGCGGGCGCAGATCTTGTTATCGGGAACCATTCACACAGGATCCAGCCGATCGAGTTTTATAATAACAGCTTTATCCTGTATTCACTCGGCAATTTCTGTTTTGCCGGCAACAGCAAGCCCAGCGACATGACGTCCATTATTTTCCAGGTACGTTACCGGGTGAAGGAAGGTACTGTTTCCTATAAAGACTTCCGGGTCATTCCAATCCGTATCTCATCCAAAAAAGACGCCAATAATTTCATTCCGACAATTTTCGAAGACGGCTATGAACGTGACTCTGTCCTGATGGTTCTCCGCAGCAAGGACAACACAAAGAATCTGCCGTATGCCGTGACTGAATTCCCGCTGGAATTCCAGTAATTATACTTTCCGGGAAGGAGAACCTGATTATGCTTGCTTCTGTCCTGCTTGATGAATGCCGGAAAGCCGGAATCGACTTTTTTACCGGCGTTCCGGATTCTTTCCTGAAAGGTCTGTGCGATGAACTGTTTGACCGTTTCGGCACGGACAGCCCGTACCATATTGTCACCCATAACGAAGGAGGCGCAATCGGCCTCTGTGCAGGGCATTACCTGGCTACCGGAAAACCGGCAATGTGCTATATGCAAAACAGCGGCCTTGGCAACACAGTGAATCCCTTGTCCTCCCTGATGGATTATCAGGTCTATGCATTGCCTTGCCTGCTCGTGATTGGCTGGCGCGGCGAACCCGGCGTAAAGGATGAACCTCAGCACATAAAGCAGGGTGCGGTCACCCTTGCCCAGCTTGACCTGCTCGGTATTCCCTATGCCGTGCTTTCGCCTGAAACCACGGACGGGGAATTCCGTGACGCTTTTTCCGTTCTGCTCGGATCCATGGCGCTGGGGCATACCGTCGCGCTTGTCGCCCGCAAAGGTGCGCTGACATCCGACCGGCATCCCGCCTACGGGAACAATTCCACGCTTACTCGTGAGGATGCGGCGGAAATGGTTCTTAAAGCCGCTGATCCTTCTGACTGTTTTGTTTCCACAACAGGAAAGCTTTCCCGTGAAATCTTTGAACTCCGTGAAAAGGATGGCGAACCCCATTGCAGAGACTTTCTGACCGTCGGTTCCATGGGGCACGCGTCCATGATCGCGCTTGGCATCGCCGAAGCCAAACCCGGACGCCGGATCTGGTGCCTGGACGGAGACGGTGCTGCCCTGATGCATCTGGGCGCTTTTCCTGTCATCGGACGCCGCGCTCCTGAAAATCTTGTTCACGTGGTCATCAACAACGGGGCGCATGAAACTGTCGGCGGTATGCCTGTTTGTTCAGGTGCGCTTCATCCGGAGAAGTTCGCAGCCGCTTCCGGATACAGTCATGTTCTTTGTGCTTCTTCTGCCCGGGAACTGGAAAAAGCGCTGAAAAACGCAAAATCCCTTTCCGGACCGGTCTTTCTTGAAATACACTGCGCCTGCGGCGCAAGAAAGGATCTCGGACGGCCCACCACTACTCCGGTCCAGAACCGGGACGCCTTTATGGCTTTTCTGAAAGACGGCTGAAAGCCGTCTTTTTATTTTGTGTCATATGTTAAAATTGTTACATTCTTTTCCGGCCGTATTAGGGCTGGGTGTAATTATTACAAAAAATTCACACTTTTGACCACAACATGTAGTGTTATCCCGTTGACCGTATCCACATATTTAGTTAATATAGGAGGGAAAATGAAGAATTGATGAAGGAGGGGTGCGTATGATTGCAGGTTACAGCTGCAGACCTGTTTTTCAGTACCAGTTCCGCCCCCTCTCGAACCAGAATCATCGCGCTGAAGACGGCGGATTCTGCATTATCCTTTACGAAAACCGAATTCTTTCTTTCAGCACTTACGATGTCAGCGGCCGTTTCCTGGATGAATTGTGTTTCAGCCTTCCGGGCCGTGTGATGCAGTGCTTTTTCGCATTGCTCCGCAACGCCGGAAGCTGGCTCGGTTCTTCGCCGGTGGACCTTCGCGCTTCAAACAGTTCACCGTATGCTTCTTCTTTTGCTTTTGACGGATATGATCCGATCCGTATCTGGGGAATGGATGAGCTGATCTGCGAGCCCGCCTGCTCGGAAACAGGTTTCTTTGCCCGGCATCTGTATGTCCTTTTTGAGGATGTCGCGAATCTGCTGGCAGAGAATGGAATCCGTCTTACCCTTGATGGCTTTACATGGGACAATTCCGTGATTCGCCCCTTCCGCAAGAATCAGCTCTATTCTTCCGGCCAGCTCGGAGCCGTCTGATTCCGGGCATCTGACAACCGTAAAAATCCGCAGAATTCATAAATATGTTAACATTCGGCGCACTTTCCGGTGCGCCGTTCTCTGATAAAGGAGGGTTTGTATGAACATTTCTGAAAAGTACAACGCCTGGCTTGCCTGCCCAGCCATGAACGACGAACTGATGCAGGAACTCCGTAGCATGGATGAACAGGCGCGGAACGACAGTTTTTACCGTGATCTTTCATTCGGCACAGGCGGACTTCGCGGGATTCTCGGCGCAGGTACCAACAGGATGAATCTTTTTACCGTGGCCAAGGCAACGCGCGGCCTTGCCAGGTATTTGAAGGCTTCTTTCTCCGAACCTTCCTGCGCTGTAAGTTTCGACAGCCGGATTCACAGTCATGATTTTGCCGAACTGTCCGCAGCTGTTCTCGCGTCCATGGGAATCCGTGTGTATCTCTATCCCAGTTTGCATCCCACTCCCATGCTGTCTTTTGCTGTCCGCCATCTTCACGCCTCAGCCGGCATTATGATCACGGCGTCTCATAACCCGGCCGCATTCAACGGATACAAGGTATATGGTCCGGACGGATGCCAGATCACCCTGGAAGCCGCTGAAAAGATTCAGCAATATATTGACTGAGAAAAAGACCTTTCAG
>JAEEGL015974819.1_pt1 | contig 36603 bp, 30 predicted proteins | sample 9134231 | NCBI WGS metagenome assembly JAEEGL01 (sample SAMN16246548, study PRJNA631951) | gut metagenome | biome: gut microbiome; feature: rumen; material: fiber-attached | host: Bos | place: Iran: Karaj | collected 2018-10 | reverse complement strand
TCGAAATATTTCTTCAGGAAATAAAGTATGAGGTCTCTGCCAAAACGTATATATGACGGATACATGGTCATTTTCCCGAAATAATACTTCATGTTCGGGTTTATGACTGTCAGTGCTCCAAGACCGTCCCACAGATTGTCCAGCGCAAACAGGCTTTTGGCACCCTTCTTGCTGCTTTGGTATTCCGGAGTTACAAAACTTCTTCCCAGTTCAATGGTGTATGGAGCATATTCCTTAATAAACTTTTCTGAAAAAATGAACATGTGGCTGGTAGCCAATATAGGCTGGCCTTTTTCGTCATATTCCCATTCGTCGCCCATCAAATATCTGTAGCCGCCAATTATCTCCTGGGATTCTGGATTCCATACAATGAGTTGTTTGTAACAGTTCTTGCATGTGTCAAACTCGTCCAGATCATATGCTTTTCCTGTTCCCCCACCAGCTAAACGGAAGGTGATTTCCCTCAGTCTGCCAATTTCACGTAAGACATTCGGAGAATCATGAGCCGTAATAATGTATATCTCATTACTGCTCTTGTTTGTCATGCGCAGACGCTTTTCTGGTGTCAGTTCTTTAAGTATAAGATCCAATGGTACGGGATCGATGATACGTTGCATGTTGTCCATTTATAATTCGTAAACTTTATTTTGTACAAATCTTGCCCATTCTAACGTACTTCTTGTCTTGTCAAATGTTTGCCAAGGTATGGGAGCACCAATGGTAATGGTGAATGTCTTGTTCGTATTGCGGAATAGTTCATCTGCAAGGTATAGCATGGCCACATTTACGGGGGAGTGCAGAAGTTTGCAGATATTTGCTATGCGATAGAACTTTTCGCTGTTACGGCCGGAAATGTGCATTGGTACAATATCTCTTTGGTGCTGTATGCTTTTTGCGAGAAATGTTTTTGTCCAGGGAAGGTCCTGTATTTTTCCGTCTATCTTCCTGGAACATAGGCCTGCAGGAAAGAAAAACATGTTATATCCGTCATTAAAGGCTTTGTTGATTGTCTCTGATGTGCTTTTGTTGCTTTTGTGCGCCACTGTGTTGACTGGAACACAAAGTGGAGCGAGGCCCGGCAGGTTCATCAGCAGGTCGTTGACCAACAATCGTATGTTCCCATTGTATTGATGGCCTAGGAGCTGGGCAATTAGCAAACCGTCAGGTCCTCCCAATGGGTGGTTGCTGCAGAAGGTATATCGCTTTCCGTCATCAGGCTTTGGCAGGTTCTCAATACCTTTAACCTCAACTTTCAACTTCAGATGTTGAAGAACATCATCAACCCATTCTATGCCGCTTTTGTCTCTGTATTGCCAAAGAATGGCATTTACTTCGTCTTGGTGAATGATTCTTATTAGCCAATTGACTAGAAAACGTGGAACATAATCTGCTTTCTTGCCCATCTTGGAGCGAAGAAGGGCATTGACGTCTATAGTATGTTCTGTGACTTCTATCATTTGTTGATGCTAAAAACAGTTCACAAAGTTACACATTTTTTATTATATATATGGATATATGAAGAAAAAAACAGATTTCTTAACAAATTTTTTGGTGAATTTGGTGAAATTTGTTACCTTTGTGGCTGTTATTAATTGTTAAGAGTTGCATTATTAACATATTTAGTCGCATATATCGATTTTATGCCGATGGAATAAAAGGCATGACATGGGGACGGCAACTATGGATTCTCGTCATCATAAAACTTGCTATTATCTTTGGCATTATACGTCTTTTCTTATTGCAGCCTAATGCTCCAACTATAAATCAATAAATATTCTATTATGAACGAACTAATTGAATGGTCTCGAGCGCAGTTCGCACTTACAGCTTGTTATCATTGGCTCTTTGTTCCGCTGACACTCGGATTGGCGGTTGTATCTGGAGTCATGGAAACTTTGTATTACCGCACAAAGGATGAATTCTGGAAGACCACTGCACAGTTCTGGCAAAAGCTTTTTGGTATCAACTTCGCCATTGGTGTAGCTACGGGAATTATCCTGGAATTCGAGTTTGGTACCAACTGGTCTAATTATTCTTGGTTTGTGGGCGATATCTTTGGTGCTCCATTAGCCATAGAAGGTATTCTCGCCTTCTTTATGGAGGCTACATTCATAGGACTGATGTTCTTTGGATGGAATAAGGTCTCTCGTGGGGTACACCTTACGGCTACGTGGATGACGGCTCTTGGAGCATCAATATCTGCGTGGTGGATATTGGTTGCCAACAGTTGGATGCAGCATCCTGTCGGTATGGAATTTAATCCAGAGACGGTGCGTAACGAGATGATGGATTTCTTTGCTGTGGCTTTCTCTGGTACGGCGGTAGTTAAGTTCTGCCATGCTGTATTCAGTGGTTGGATGACCGGTGGTGCCTTTGTTGTTGGCGTTAGCTGCTGGTATCTTATGAAAAACCGTAATATAGAGCTGGCTAAGCGCTCTATCCGCGTTGGTGCAGCTGTCGGTCTTGTCGGTGCTGCATTATGCATGGGTTCCGGCGATGCTTCCGGAATACTTATGGGAAGGGAACAGCCAATGAAGTTGGCGGCAGCCGAAGGCCTTGAGAATGGAGGCGAAGGTGCTCCGTTCAGCATTGTGCCTGGTGTTGAGGTGCCTCATGTCCTGTCTCTTCTTGCCACCCATGATTGGAACGGTTATGTCGCTGGAATCGAGGATATAAAGGCTGAGGGTGCAGAGAAGATTGCATCAGGAAAGATGGCTTTGTCTGCATTCCGTATGTACCGTGAGGCTCTTAAAGAGGGTGGGGCAGACTCACCACAGGCTAAGGCGGCATTGGCACAGTTTAATAAGTATAAGGAGAATTTTGGTTATGGATACTTGGATAGCCCGGACGATTTGGTGCCTAATGTGCCATTATGTTTCTGGTGCTTCCGTCTTATGATAGGGCTTGGCTCTTTATGTGTACTTATTTTCCTGATTTCTCTTTGGTTTGACTATAAAAAACAGCTTGAGCAGTTCAAGTGGTATCATCTTGCTGCAATAGTTTCAGTTCCCTGTGTGTATGTAGCAGGCCAGTGCGGATGGATTCTTGCTGAGGTAGGACGCCAGCCGTGGGCAATACAGGGCCTGTTGCCTACTTCTGCAGCAGTGTCAAGCCTCTCTGTTGGCAATGTCATAATAACCACAGTAATATTCGCTGTGCTCTTTACTGCCCTTTTGGTAGCAGAAATACGTATAATGTGTAACGCAATCAATAATCAAAAGTAAATCATGGATTACGCATTCTTACAACAATATTGGTGGTTCGTAGTTAGCCTCCTTGGTGCACTCTTCGTGTTTTTGACATTTGTCCAGGGTGCAAATACTATGATTTTCTCTCTTGGTAAGACAGAAGAGGAACGACGTATAATAATCAATTCTACAGGACGTAAGTGGGAACTGACATTCACCACCCTTGTAACGTTTGGAGGTGCATTCTTCGCTTCCTTCCCATTGTTCTATTCCACCTCTTTCGGCGGAGCATATTGGGTGTGGATGCTCATACTCTTCTCCTTCGTTCTTCAGGCGGTGGCTTATGAATTCCAGTCAAAGCCGGGAAATGTCTTTGGCACGAATGCCTATAGATGGTTCCTGATTATCAATGGTATCTTTGGCCCGTTGCTGGTAGGTGCTGCCGTAGGCACATTCTTCAATGGTGCCGAATTCATCGTCAACAAGGATGTCATGGGAGCCGGCGGCATAATCTCTTCATGGGCAAATCCTGCCCACGGCCTTGAGGCTGTTCTTAACCCATGGAATGTCATTCTTGGCCTTGCGGTGTTGTTCCTTTCGCGCACTTTGGGTCTCCTATATATATATAATAATGTGAACGACGAGGGAATAAAGGCTGCCGTTCCTGCCCGTGTCGTTGCCAATGCAGTGCCTTTCCTCATCCTTTTCGTGGCCTTTGCCGTTTATCTTCTTGTAAAAGACGGTTGGGCTGTTGATGCAAATGGAGTAATATGTATGGAGGAGTATAAGTACCTGAACAATTTCCTCGCAATGCCTGTTGTGCTTCTCCTGTTCCTTGTTGGTGTAGTCGCTGTACTCGCCGGAATAGCAATGACGGTAATAAAGAAGTGTGGCTGCGGAATATGGTATGCAGGCATTGGTACAGTGCTGACTGTGCTGGCCCTTCTGCTTGTTGCAGGCTGGAATAATACGTGCTATTATCCGTCATTGGTGGACATGCAGTCGTCACTTCACATTGCAAATAGTTCATCATCAGAGTTTACGCTCACTGTAATGACAATAGTTTCTGTCCTCGTGCCATTCGTTCTGGCATATATAGCATGGGCTTGGCGTGCCATCGATAAGGGAGGACTTGACAAGAGTGAGCTGCATTATTGATAAATAGAATCTAGTACTATATATAATATAAATAAGGTGTAAAAATGAAAAAGCTATTTTTCTTTGCCGTAATGGCATGTTCTTCATTAGTTGCTGAGGCTCAGGTAAACATCCAGTTACATTATGACCTTGGCCGTAACATTAATTCTGTTGCAGAGCCTAACCGCCCTAAGTTGACTTCTACTGTCGAGATGTTCAAGCCCGACCGTACTGGTTCTACCTACTTCTTTGTTGATATGGACTATTATTCTGACGGTATTGCAGGTGCTTATTGGGAGATTAGCCGTGAGTTCACCTTTGCTAAGCCTGCTGAGTCTAGCACCTTCGCTGCTCACATAGAGTATGACGGCGGTCTGACTAACAATAAGTATGCAGAGAAGACCAGCTCTTATGCTACTTCCCGTTTCCAGCAGTGCTTCCTCCTCGGTCCGGCATGGAACTGGCACAACAAGGACTTTTCTAAGACCTTCTCATTCCAGCTTATGTATAAGCAGTATCTGAAGCAGAAGCCGCAGTATAATGGTGCCGGTGACTATAAGGCTATTGCATCTTTCCAGGCTACAGCAGTATGGAGCACCACTTTTGCTCACGGTTGGTGTACCTTCGCTGGCTTCGCAGATTTGTGGTACGGCTATGTTCCGCGTTTCGATGCTGCAAAGGGTGAGTATAAGAAAGGTCTTGTATTCCTTTCTGAGCCACAGTTCTGGCTTAACTTCCCTGCAACAAAGGGCTTCAGCGTTGGTACAGAGTGGGAATTCAGTAATGATTTCATCTGGGTTGCCAATAACAAGACCTTCATGTGGAACCCAACCATAGCAGCAAAGTATGTCTTCTAATATAAATAATCTATATCAGCTGGACGGACGGGTGCCTATAGGTAAGGCTATCCCGTTCGGCCTCCAGCATGTGCTGGCAATGTTTGTCAGCAATATCACCCCAATCATCATTCTCGCCAATGTCGTAGGCATTGCTCCGGGAGTGAGCGCCGTGCTCATACAGAACTGTATGATAATAGCAGGTATTGGAACCCTGATACAGCTCTATCCTATATGGCGCATCGGCTCACGACTGCCTATCGTGATGGGTATATCTTTCACATTCCTGTCCTTGTCTATCGGAATAGCGACATCTCAGGGTATGGGAGTATTGATGGGTGCCGTTATTATCGGTGGTATAGTCGAGGGCATACTGGGACTTTTCGCAAAATACTGGGTAAAACTTGTGCCTCATATCGTGGCAGCAACGGTGGTGACGGCAATTGGATTCTCCTTGCTGCCTATCGGTGCCAACAGTTTTGCCGGAGGTCAGGGAGCAGAAGATTTCGGTTCGCTGAATAACTGGATCGTAGGTTCCATAACGCTTGTCTCCTGTCTTGTATGCCAGGTTTTTGCAAAGGGTTTCCTGCGTTCTCTGTCAGTGCTTGTCGGACTGATTGTGGGCTATATCGTTGCAGCATGTATGGGAATGGTGAATTTCTATGGCATCACGCAGCAGGGTTTTGTCTCCCTTCCACAGTTTATGCCGTTTGAGCCAGAGTTCAATCTTGGCGCCATACTGTCCATAATATGTGTATATCTTGTTTCTGCCACAGAGACTATCGGCGATACCAGTGCCTTGTGTAACGGCGCGTTGAAGCGCAATCCGCATAAGGTGGAGATGGGAGCGTCAATATCATGCGACGGTTTCGTATCCTCTGTTGCCGGTATGTTCGGATGTACTCCTATCACATCTTTCTCTCAGAATGTCGGCTTGGCAGCAATGTCGGGCGTGGTAAACAGATTCACTATTGCAACTGGTGCCTGCATCATGATACTCGGTGGTATTTTTCCCGCAGTAGGCTATGCCTTGACTACTATTCCTCAGGCTGTTCTGGGCGGCTGTACGCTCTTGATGTTCGGCTCCATCCTCTTTGCCGGTTTTGGCATGATGGCACGTAGCGGCTTCTCACAGCGCAATATGGTTATTGCTTCGCTGTCTCTCTCTGTGGGAATAGGATTTACACAGGCATCGGGAATGTTTGGCATATTCCCTGAGCTTGTAAAGACCGTCTTTGCAGAGAACTGCGTTGCCGTAGTGTTCCTGATAGCGGTAATACTCAATATATTCCTTCCAAAAGAAAAGGAGGTTCAAGAATGAATTTTTTAGAAGAGAAAATCCTCTCCGATGCAACCGTCAAGGAGGGTAACATCCTGAAGATTGACAACTTCCTCAATCACCAGATTGATATTGATATCATTCGTCAGATAGCGTATGAGTTAAAGCGTCGCTTCAAGGGTAAGGAGGTAACGAAAATACTTACGATTGAGGCGTCAGGCATTGCCCTTGCCACATTGCTTGGTGAGATATACGATGCTCCTGTAGTCTTTGCAAAGAAAGGCGAGACGGCAAACAGCACCGATGACAAGTATATCGCACAGGCATATTCATTTACGCATAAGCGGACGAACAATGTCTTTGTATCAAAGCCGTATATGCGTGCGGGCGAAAAAGTCCTTATTGTCGATGATTTCCTCGCCGACGGTCAGGCTATGTCGGCACTGACAAATATTGTTCATCAGGCCGGTGCAGAGGTTGTAGGACTTGGTGTGGCTGTCGAGAAAGGACAGCAGCAAGGTGGCAAGATGCTGAGAAGCAAGGGCTATCAGGTAGAATCTATTGCCATTATCGAGGATATGGACTATAAAACGGGGAAGATTGTTTTCCGCAGTTAAGATTATTATTGGCTAATTTTCCGCAATTATGTTTTTTTAACTCCTGCGCTCCTTGTTAGCCCGATATTTTTTCTTATCTTTGCGCCAATATTTAGTAACTGTATACAATTAACTTGCCGGACGGAAACCCCTGAAGTTTATACTTTTTTGGTAGCAGGTCCTGAAGGCATAAAATTAGTAATAACAAAAAAAGTATGAGAGTAATTATTGAACCGGACTACGAACGTTTGTCCAAGTGGGCAGCTAACTATGTTGCCATGCGTATTAAAGAAGCAAATCCAACACCTGAGAAGCCATTTAAATTGGGTTGTCCTACAGGTTCTTCACCATTGGGTTTGTACAGTGAACTTATCAAGAAGTATAAGGCTGGTGAAATTTCTTTCGCCAATGTTATAACCTTCAATATGGATGAGTATGTGAAGATTCCTGAGAATCATCCAGAATCTTATCATTCTTTCATGTGGAAAAACTTCTTCTCACATATCGATATCAAGAAGGAGAATGTACATATTCTTGACGGTAATGCTACTGATCTGAAGAAGGAATGTGAGGAGTATGAGAAGGCTATCGAGGCTGCTGGAGGCATCGACCTGTTCATGGGTGGTGTAGGTCCTGACGGTCACCTGGCATTCAACGAGCCGGGTTCTTCCCTCACTTCAAAGACTCGCGTCAAGACCCTTACTACAGATACCATCATTGCAAACTCACGTTTCTTTGACGGCGACCTTTCTAAGGTTCCTACACAGGCTCTGACAGTAGGTATAGGCACTGTGATGGCTGCAAAGGAAGTGCTGCTCGTATGTAATGGTCACCACAAGGCTCGTGCCCTGAAGCACATTATCGACGGCAACATCTCACACATGTGGACAGCTTCAATGCTGCAGATGCACCCACATGCTATCGTGGTTTGCGATGAGCCAGCTTGCGATGAGCTTTCTGTAGCAACATATAAGTATTATCTGGATAAGGAGAGAGGCAATCTCTAAAAAAAGAAAGTGAAGCTAAGGTCTCTCCTGCTTCTTATAGTTATCCTCCTCGTCACTTCGTGTCAGAAGTTTGACGAGGAGGATATTAGTAACCTGACTACTCCGAAGGAACAAAAGGATAAATCCGACGGGATGGGAGAGGAGTCCCTCGTCACCGAGGGTAGTAGCATCACGTATTATCCTAAGGATGTACATCTGCCTGCCCTGTCTGATGATTTGGGCAATGGATATGTCCGTTATCTGTATATATCGCTCACCGAGTGGAGCAATATTGTCTTGTCGGCCACATCCAAATCTTCCCTGCTTGATACTGTTGCTTCTTATAAGGAATTCTCTATGACGGGGTGGCGTCTTCCATCGAAGGAAGATGCGCAGATTATCCGTACTTCCGTATATCCTCGACTGGATTCTTTCAACAGTGAAATATCTTCCTTGGGAGGCACACCATTGTCTGGCACAGTACGTTATCTGTGCGCCTCATTTGATTCCACGTATGCTTTCAAGGAAAAGTCCAACGTCTCCAAGGCCGGTCAGAAAACCGGTTATAGTATCCGCCTTGTAAAGGATACTGTCATTAACAAAAATATTACTGTCAGTTTCTGACCTCTTCCCTGTAGGTGTTATAGTTGCGATAGAAAGATGAAAGGGTATTGTAGCCTGACATCGTTGCTATCTCGTTTTTCGTCAGTGAGGGGTTGCTTTCCATAAGTTGTTCGGCATACTCTATTCTCAGGCGGTTTATGTATTCCTTGAATGTCATGCCCTTCTCCTCGTTCAAGGCCTGCAACAGATATGTACGATTGGTACCAAGTTCACGAGTTACCTGCTCTAATCGTAAATCGTTTTTCAGGAAAGTCTTCTTTTCTTGCATTAGTCTGTCAAGCTCCTGACAGAGTGTGTTCTCATATTGCTCAGTAAATGTATTCTCTTGAGGATGATGTTTTATGACATCGCTTATGGAGAAATGCTGGTGTAAACCTATCCAGCCGATAGAGAAAAGCAGAATGGAGAAAGTAACTGCGGGAAGTCCCAGCCATATTGTGTCAATAAAGTAGTAGCGACCGAAGGCATTTGCCAATGCTGATAATACAGAAGCAACAACAAGCAGAATGAGCAGTGTATTCAGTCCTTGAGGCTCCTTGTCATCTGTGTCGGCATAAAGCTGGCTGATGGTGTAGTTGAAATGATTTATCTTCTTTATTCCCAGAAATGCTACTGTTATTACCTGAATTGCAAAGATTATGCGGCAGATAATGTGTGTAACAGCCAATGCTTTTCCTAAACCAGAGTGAGCGGGATTAGAGTTGCGATATAGATATCCATCGATGAATTCGCTCGTTTCCTGTGCGTTCATTGAATAATACATTGCTCCGCAAATGATGAGTGCTACTACTGAAGGCGCTAGCAGCAAACACATGGTGGTTAGTTTCTTGGATATTGGATTTTCTTCTGTGAGTTCGCTAATATATATAAGGAACAGGGGATAGACACATAGGTTCATGGCAACATATATTGTATCGGTAATAGGAATCCATTCTGCTTTGTGCCAAAAATAAAATATATGTCCTATGTATAATAATGTCGATGAAATCGCCCATACAGTAAGCCATTGCATGGGAGTATTCTTCGTACTCAAGCGTTTTTGTTCCAAAATCAGTTGGATAGTTATAAATAAACACACCAACATGGGAATTGTGGTCAAAATGGATAAAATCATAACAAACGCAAAGTTAATAAAATTATCGATAAAAACGAAAGTTTTTATTGCTAAATATGCAAAATTAAATAAATTTTGCAATTTTGCGATACTGTTTTTGTTGTTTTGCAACAGAATGTTGTTAAAAATAGTTTATTTTTGTACCGCGATTGATGAAGTTCTTTATTAAAGGTATTATAACGAAACCGATTTACTTACTTTAAACAAGGAAAAACTATGAAAAAGATTAATTTGTGGCTTCTATTAAGCCTTTTCGTAGCAGCAATTGCTATGACAGCATGTAGTAGTAGTGATGACGCTTCCGGTGGTGGCGGTGGTGATACCCCGACTCCTGCTCCTGTTCCGACTACGGCTGCTGTCTCTGGTGTAGTTTACGCTAATGGTTCACCTGTTAGTGGCGTAAAGGTTACAGCTGGTACAGCTTCTGTAACTACCGGTTATAATGGTCTGTTCAGTTTTGATCAGGTCAGCGGCTCAACTATCAAGTTTGAGAAAGAAGGTTATGCTTCGGTTATCCGTGCAATCTCTGATGCAGAAAACAGCGATATTGAGGTTTACATGGTTCCTGTTACACCAACTACTTTCTCGGCTGGTACGGCAACGAGTTTCAATGTAGGTTATACAAGTATGAAGGTTGATATGCCTGCTTCCATTGTAAAGGAAGACGGCACAGCCTATACTGGAACAGTTACAGCTAAAAGTGCTTATCTCGATCCTGTAGATCCATTTTTCTCTACTCAGATGCCTGGTAACCTTATGGCAATAGCTTCTGATCAAACAGAGAAAGCCCTGATAAGTTACGGTATGGTCAGTGTAGAACTTACGGGTGACAACGGCGAGAAGCTTCAGCCAGGTGCTCCTGCAACTCTCAGATTCCCTGTTCCTACAGGTGTTGACCCAACTGTTCATCCTGCTATTCCTCTTTGGCAATTCAATGAGGAGACAGGTCTTTGGGAACAAGAAGAAGAAATGGCAACTTACGATTCAGGTACGAATGAATACGTTGGTCAAGTTACCCATTTCTCTTGGCATAATCTTGACTGGCCAGAGGTACGTGCAACATTGAAGGTGAAGGTGCTTGACGATAGCGGCAATCCAATTCCTCGCATTCTTGTCGATATTGACGGGCAGCGTACAGCTTACACCAACGCCGAGGGTATCGCTACATGCACCGTTCCAAGCAATACAGAAATGTATGTTTGCATACCTTCTAAAGCATATGGAAACTATGCTGCAGACGAATATGGCACGGTTGATCCTGCTAAGGAGGTTAAGAATCCTAGCGTGACTCTCAATGCACAGGAAACAAAGGAAATTACGCTGTCATTGCCTAAGAGGTCCCCAATCATCAGTGGTACTGTCACCAACGAGGGCACAGGCTCCAAGACCTGTATCCTCTGGATTAAGTACAATGGAGTTACGACACCTAATATTGTCAGTGACCTCGTGGGTGGTTTCAAGATGTTTGCTCCGGCTTCTTACAGAGGTAAGGCTGCGATTGTTGCTATGTTCAGCGACGGATATACTGTAGAAAAGGAGTTTACTGTTACGGATGAGGATCAGACAATCGACTTTACCGCTAACAGCAGCAGCGCTCCAGCAGAAAACGTCATCGCAGTAACTGCTGATGGCCTTAACCTGAGATATACATTACCATCTCCGGACAATGGCACATCAGTATATGATGCATCAATGAAGATTTCCAGCAATACCTTAAGTGCTTATTTGCACTTCCAGAGTCCAGACGGATGGGGATATATAGATATTGATATTACTGACTTTGATGCGACAGCTCCATCCTTTACCAGCAATAAAAACAGCTTCAACTATTCTATGGAGGCACGTACCGCATACTCTATGAATTGGATGCATCTCCAGAGTGCTGGTGAGGGAACTCCAATCCAGATTACCAATAACAATGGTATATATACTTTCAATATCGATGGTGCTGCTGGTATATTGGAGGATATGGCTCTTGGCTTTGAAGATGGTAAGGAAGTTATGTACACAGTTAAGTTCAGTGTTCGTGATGGTAGCAGTTCAGAGTAAACACTAGAGATCGCTTCTGCAAAAAAAGCTACTTTCAGCGCAAAATAGTAATCTTGCGAATTTAAATTAGTAACTTTGCCGGTACTATCTTCGGATGGTGCTGGCATTTTTGTTCTCACATCATCTATCAGCTATCTCTCCTCTTTCCGCCGACGCAGGGGGAACATAACGGTTCTTTTAGTCGCTACGCTTTGTAAAAGCGGCAGAGCCGAGCGAGCGGTTAGCGGTTAGTGGGTAAGACTATTTTGCGCGGCGGAAAGGGGGGAAGATGGCTGATGGATGATATGTCAGTAGTCTCTTCTTCTGATGATGATATAAAGTATCACGGGGACGCCGAAGATGGGGGTTACGGCGTTGAGGGGCATCATTACGGGTGGTATGATGCAGAGCAGGTTACAAAAAAAGGATCTGCAAGGGGAATTTTTGTCACGAAACAGTTTTTCGAGGGGTAAATTTAGGCTCGTTACCCTATAATAGCAAGCGGAACACGGCATATAGATATTTTTTAGTAGTTATTCCTACAACATTCCGAATGTTTTTCGTTTAAATTGCTTGTTATATCAAAGAAAAACTGTATCTTTGCAACAAATTATGAAAAGAAAATGCCACGATGAATAGAATTGTTGTTTTAGGAGTATTATACATAACACTGCTACTAATAAGTTCGTGCAATCAGAGAAGCAAAGCAATATCAAGTGACACTGCAAGTGTGGATAGCCTTCTGTGTCCGAAGTATGCTACAGGCTATCAGGTGAAGAGCCCGGATGGCATGCGACTGGTAGATTTGGATGGTGACTATCACTTTGCGCTGGTAACCTCGGATGAGGTAACGGTACCTGATTGCTATAAGAAGGTTCGTGTACCGATTAAGAATACCATCTGCATGACGGCGCTGCAACTCTCGAACTTCACTGTACTTGATGCTCATGATGTGGTGAAGGGCCTGACGGGTACGAAGAACCTTTTCAATAAAGACATTCTGGCACGGGTGAAGGATGGCCGCATCGTGAAGATCGGTACGGAGGGCAATTTCGACACAGAGATGGTACTGGCAGCTAATCCTGATGTGATATTCATCTCACCCTTCAAGCGGGGCGGCTACGATGCCATTAAAGAAACGGGTATTACATTGGTACCTCATTTGGGGTACAAGGAACTGGATCCGCTTGGTCAGGCAGAATGGATCAAGTTCGTGGGGATGTTTATCGGCAAAGAGAAAGAAGCTTGTGAGATTTTTGCCGGTATCGAGTCACGTTATAACGAACTAAAGGCCAAATGCCAAAAGCTAACAGCTAACAGCCAAAAGCCTACGGTGATAAGTGGTGAGATGCACTATGGCAATTGGCATGCCGTGGGTGGCAAGAACTATCTGGCTCAGATTTTCCGCGATGCTGGGGCTGACTATGTGATTCACGACGAGGAGACGGCTGGCGAGGATCTGGAGTTTGAGAAGATGTACGGGCTGGCTGCGAATGCTGACTACTGGCGCATCCTGAACAGCTATCCTGGTGAGTTCTCCTATGAGGCACTGAAGGCCTCGGAGCCTCGCAATGAACTGTTTAAGGCTTTTAAGGAGCGTAAGGTCATATACTGTAATATGAAACAGACACCTTATTATGAGATTTCGCCTGTAGAACCAGATGTGCTTCTTAAGGACTTTGTTGCCATATTCCACCCGGAACTGGTGGAGCCAGACTATCAACCCACGTTCTATTATCTGTTGAAATGATGTTACGACCACGGATTACACTGATTTCACTGTTTTTACTGATGGTGGTGGCGATAGCGGTCATGGTTATTGTCAACCTGCTCATTGGCTCCGTGAAGATTCCAGTGGTGGACATCTGTCGTATCCTGATGGGTGATGACAGTAATGAGATATGGACGAACATCATCTGGAAATCTCGTCTTCCTCAGGTCCTAACGGCTATTGTTGCAGGTGCAGGTCTCGCTGTTAGCGGCTTACAGATGCAGACCGTTTTCCGCAATCCGTTGGCAGGACCATCGGTGCTTGGTATTAGCAACGGTTCTGCTCTGGGCGTAGCCTTCGTGGTGCTGCTTTCTGGCAAGATAGGCGGTGTGACACTCAGTCGTATGGGGTACTTTGGTGATGCCGCGATAAGCGTGGCAGCCATCATCGGAGCTTTGGCGATTATGTTGCTGATTCTATGGGTGGCACAGAAGGTGAAGGGTAATGTCACTTTATTAATTATCGGTGTGATGATAGGCTACCTGGCCAATGCAATTATTGGTGTGCTGAAATTCCTTGCACCCGATGAGGATGTGAAGTCGTTTGTAGTATGGGGACTTGGTTCGTTCTCCCGTGTTTCTGGCGACGAGATGATACTCTTCGTGGTAATGATGTGCATCTTGATTCCACTAAGTTTCCTGCTCGTCAAGCCAATGAACCTGATGCTGCTGGGTGATTGCTACGCTGCCAACTTGGGCCTGAATGTCCGTAAAGCCCGCATGATGATAATTATCAGCTCTGGTACCTTGGTGGCTATTGTCACTGCCTATTGCGGCCCTATTATGTTTATTGGCTTGGCTGTTCCCCATTTGGCAAAAGCCTTATTCCGCTCTTCTGACCACCTAGTCCTCATGCCACTCACAGCCCTCTGCGGTGCCTTGCTGGCGCTCGTCTGCAACTTCATCGCCCGTATGCCTGGTTTCGAGGGTGCGTTGCCTGTTAATAGCGTGACAGCCCTTGTCGGTGCCCCCGTCATTGCTGCCGTCATCTTTGGCCGTAGAAAGAATGAGTTTGGAGAGTAATCACAAGATGGTCATCACCTCCTTGAGACTATTAACAATGAATGTGGGCGTTTGAGGATAATCATCTGTTACAACGTTCCAGCGGTTGAAGAGCATAGCGTCGATGCCGACACCGAGAGCCCCCATGATATCTGTCTGCATATTGTCGCCAATCATCAGCGTGGTTTCTTTGTCGGCTCCCGACACCTTGAACGCGTAGTCAAAATACAGAGGTGAGGGTTTGTTAACGCCAGCATCTTCACTGAGGATGATAGTGTCGAAATTGTCCTTCAGACCGCAAGACATCAGTTTCTTATATTGCACTTCATGGAAACCGTTGCTTGTCATGTGCAACCTGTATCCCCGTTTTTTCAGATAAGCCATCAGTTCGTGCGCACCTTCCACCACACCAGGTTTCGCAGAACAAAGATCGAGGAACTTGTCGTTTATTTCCAGACATAATGCCTCAGTCACTTCCAGTCCGCATGCTTCACTAAGTGGACGACGGAAGCGTTCCACAATAAGATAATCACGAGTGATTTCACCTTTTGAGTAACGGCTCCAGAGATCGATGTTAGCCCACCAATAGGCATCAAAGAAGACTTGTGGTTCGGAGAAAAAACGTTCAAGGTGGAATGCCTTGAAGGTTTCACTCAAGGCTATTACCGCATTGCCGTGAGTATCGTACAACGTGTCATCGAAGTCGAGGAAGATATCTTTATATTTCATATATTCTGCCGTTGTCGTCAATGATGAGAATGGTGAGGATGCCGTTTGGCAGAAGCGGATTACAGAACTCTGCACAATGGCTGATGATGGTGCCGGCAAACGTTTTAACTTTGTCGGAAGGAATCATTGCCCATAGTTCACGGGCCAAAGTAATATTGCTGATGTCAATATCACAACCAGACTCTTCGAGCATCTGCCGGATAAAGAGTTTATCCATTGTTGCCTTACGACTATGAGTATCCAAATGGCCTGCTGCGAGTTTCACGGCTTTGCCAAGCATCACGCCGAGGGTGACGTGCTTAAAACCGAGTTCGTTGGCAATCTTTAAGGTCTCGCCAATATAATTGCCGTATTCCACAAATGCCTGTTGGGGCAGGTCCGGATAGAGTGCTTTCACGTAGCGCTCGCTCTTGCCGCCGCTGTTAATCACCACACGTTCTGCACCAGAAGCCTTTGCCACCGTCATACACTTGCGGATGCTGTCAATGAAGGCTTCCTCGCTAAATGGCTTTACGATGCCAGAAACGCCAATGATACTTATGCCACCCTCGATACCCAAACGGGGATTAAAGGTCCTGTTCGCAATAGCTTCACCTTCAGGGGCAGAGATAGTGACTTTTAGAGGTGAAAGGCTACGGGTAGGCGCATCAGCGGGAATGGGGTGAGAGGTGAGAGGTGAGAGAATAGTTTGCAGGTTGTGCCTAATCATTTCGCGAGGCGCCTTGTTGATAGCTGCCTCACTAGGAGGAAAGTCAAAGCCTGGAAGCGTGAAGTGCCCTATCCCTTCGCCACCCAAAATCTCGAAGGTCTCAGCTGGTTTAACGCTCGCGCGAATCTCCAACCCATTTGTCACGTCCGGGTCGTCACCAGCTTCTTTAATGCAATAGGCATAGTCATCACCGTATCTGACAGTCACCATTATCGTCTCGCCATTGGGCAACACGACAGGTACTTCGTCAGCCATCTCGCCTTTTGTCATTCGCAGCGTTTCTGCAACAGCTGCAGCCGTTGCACAAGTGCCTGTGGTCAGTCCACTATGTAGTGGGTAGAATTCCGGCAATAGCTTCTCTACCATGCGACGCAATCCGTAAGGACCGTTGACAAATGAGAGGTGAGAGGTGAGAGGTGAGAGGTGAGGGCGCTTGAGGGCGATAATCCGCATACCTAGTGCCTTTGCTTCCGCTATTTTCTCAGAAAAGCCACCCGATTCGCCGCTCTCCTTCATCAATATGGCCTCTGCCTCTGCCATCTGTGGATAGAAACACAACTGTTCGTCGGTAACTCCTTGCTGATAAGCCAATTGAATGCTGCTCTCGCGGTTCAGAATACGATAGAGGACCTTAATTCCCAACGCCTCTAAATATCTCAGTTTGCTAATGCTCTGCACACCCGTCGTTGCCAACAACGAATGAATGTCTGTGGGCACTTGAGAATAATCATCAATCCACGTAATACTTGAATCACGAGGCGGATAGATGCGCTCATAGCGGATTGCAGGTATGTTCAGGGTTTCGGATACTTGAGCGATTGTCTGGTGAAGTTGCGATGCAAAGGGATGGGCAGCATCCACGATGAGCCGAATGGCATGTTCCTGACAGAACACCCGCATTGCCTCCGCATCCAGCGCACCATCCAAACGGATGCCATGATGCAGCGTAATATCCTGCTCTCCTGTCTTGGTGCTATAATAGTAGGTGGTGCCAGCCTCTTCCAACACCTCTACTGCCATGCGTCCCTCAGTCGTTCCTCCAAAGACCAGTATCATGCCTCTCCTTTTCTGAACAGGTGGGTGAAGTGCTTGGAGTAGAGCTCAGAGAGTCCCTGACGATTATCTATTGCTTCGCCGACAACGAGCATCGTGGTAAGGGTGAGATGGTTGTCATGTACAATCTTCGCCAGGTCTTTGAGCTGGCCACGATATATTTTCTGGTCGGGCCAGGTGAGATGATAGCAGGCGGCAACAGGGGTTTCCTCTGGATATTCCATCAACAATTCCTTTTGTACATCGTCGACAATGGAGGCAGAAAGGAATATGCACATAGTGCTCTGGCTCTTAGCCAACAAGTGCAGTTGTTCCTTTTCTGGCATGGGGGTACGACCCTCACCACGTGTAAGGATAATCGTCTGACAACGCTCCGGAATCGTAAACTGACTCTGTAACTCGGCAGCAGCAGCGAGGAACGACGAGATGCCGGGCGTGATGTGATAGTCCATGCGGTTGGCATCGAAGAAGGCCATCTGCTCCTGAATGGCTCCGAAGATGCAGGGGTCGCCAGTATGCAGACGGACGATGAAATGCCTCTTGTCGTAGTGCTCCTTCATCAGCGCACATTGTTCCTCGAGGTTCATATCAGCAGAAGAGCGCACAACGGCTCCTGGCTTGTGACATTCCGTCAAGGCCTTAGGCACCAATGAACCAGCATAGAGAATCAAATCAGCCTGCTCCAGCATCCTGCGACCTCGCACACTCACCAAGTCCGGATCGCCAGGACCAGCTCCCACGATTTCGATGTGGCCTTTCGTTTTGCGAAGATATTTATAGTCGATGGCCAAAGCTGCCGTCCAATTCTTGCCCTTTACCTTGGGGATGATGAGCTTGCCATGATTGGAGCCGAGAATAGCTGCCGCCTCACAGACGCTGGGTGTGCCCACATGCTTCTGAACGGTCGCGCTGGGATTGGGCACCCCTACAGCTGACAGTTCCTCTGCCGTGAAGAATATAACTTCTTCTCCATAGTCCTCCTCAAGCACTTCAATAAAAGGTTCATCCTCTTTGACATCGATGGTGCAATAGCGATGATAACAAGGCAACACGCCTTGCCCTGAAAAAGCTTCATCTATCTGATCGTAGATGTCCTCATAGTCTTCGGGATGATGCGCCAAGCCAAACCCAACAGTTCCCACCCTTGGCACAAACTGCAGGCAGAGCATCCTCTCTGGTGCATAGCGGATAAAGGGAGAGACTATTATCAACAGTTTATATTTCCTTGAGTCTGCCTCACTGATATCGTTAATAATGGTAACATGGTCTGGGAGCGTTTTTTCCAGATAGTCCGTTCCCTCGTCGCGTACTTCCAACAACAAAGCAGTAGGCTTCTTGTTTACAAAAGTAAAAATGCACTCGTTGAGGTCATCTTCCGTTGCTAGAGGCCAGTCAAAACGTTGCTCAAACGTGTCGATGGCCCATAGTCCGGCATTGTCGCTTTGAGTGGTGATGACAGGCTTCGCTCCTATGACAGCAGAAACTTGCAATGTCAGGTCATTGGCTCCTCCAACATGCCCGGAAAGCACAGAGATGACGTTCATACCGAGACTGTCAACACACACCACAGCAGGGTCTTCATGCTTGTCTTTGATATAGGGTGCAATGGTACGAACGCAGATGCCCATAGCACCAATGAATATAAAGGCATCGTATTGAGCCCATTGTTTACCTACATCGGCACGATTGATAATCCTAGCATCAAAATCGTGCAGCAAGGCATTCGAAATCTCGCTGCCTGCTTCGCTAATTTGTATAATTGCTACTTTTTGCATTTCAATATCTCGATAGGATGGTTTTCGTTGAGGATTATCTTGGTAGATGGTTTTTGTTTAAGACCGAGTTCTGCACAAGCCTCGTCCCAAAGCTGGTGGCTGTCAGTAAGTACCTTGGGAGCCTTGACACTGTTCATTACGATAATGCCGTCATCAGCCAAGACTGTCAATACTTTGGTAATAATATCTTTCAAATTTCCCCCATGTCCACCGATAAAGACGGCATCAGGGTAGGGAAGAGTCGTGATATCTGTTTCGAGGAAGTCACCGATATGCACATTAATACCTGGAGCCCCGAAGCGACGGGCATTCTCGTGGATAATGCCTTCGCACTCGGGGCGGATTTCGAAGGCTTCGATTCGCAGGTGCGGGAATTGCAGACGAGCCTCGATAGATACGCTGCCCGTGCAGAAACCGATATCCCATAAGACGTGACGTTTAGGTAGGTCGAGCGCCTGTAACGTCAGCAGGCGAATCGGCATCTTGGTAATCATCTTTTCTCTACCATCGAGGAGCGTGAACTCTGCGTCGGGAATGCCGAATGGTTTTGTGTGTTCGATGGTCTTTCCATCAAGAATCACACAGTTGGGATAGTCGAAGTCTTGCTTCGCAGCCTCTTCGAGAGTGATGGTGGTGACCTTTTCGAGAGCAGGATGGCCAAGGTGTTCCCCTATAAACATCTGATAGTTCGTATAACCATATTCCAACATCCGTCGGGCGATGGCAGCAGGTGTATGTTCCTTGTCTGTGAGAATGCCAATCTTCTTTGCCCCTTCGATGAGTGCCTTGTCGAACTCTGGCCAAGGACGACCTGTAAGTGATACAATCCTCATATCGTGATAGGGCATAACCAAACGATGGGCTAACATCTGCAGGGAATTGAAAGTAGGATAGAGCACAATCTCTGCCTCTGGCATCTTCCGTTTGATGGTGTTTGCAAAACCGAAGAACAAGGGGTCACCACTAGCGAATACCGTTAAACATTGAACATTGAACATTGAACATTGAACTTCAAATTGTTCGAAGACGGTATCAAGGGGAACGGTGATGTCGATCCATTGGGCATCTCTAGGCAGTAAGGGCGCTACGATTTCATGATGGCGCTTGCCGCCAGAGAACACCTTGCCCTGCCTTATAATCTCAATGACCTCTGGCGGAAACCAAGGGCTGGGATTATCTGTGATACCTATAACGATGAATCTCATAAATCGCGACCAGGTTTGAGTTGTGCAGCATCATCGAACGTCAAGATGGCGTTACAGAGCGTAGCTGCCAGATTGCTGCCGCCTTTGCGCCCCTCGATAATGATCTTTGGAATATCCTTGAAGGGCTTCACCATGTGTTTCGACTCGCGAACATGGACGAAGCCTACAGGCGCAGCTATGATGCCCGCAGGATGAGCCTTACCTTTACGGATTAGGTCGCAGAGTTCCATGAGGGCCGTTGGTGCATTACCAAAGGCAAAGAGGCCATCAGGATGTTCCTCTACTGCCAGACGAATGCCAGCCTGGGTGCGGGTAATGCCTTCATTGGAAGCCATCGCTGCTATTTGGGGATCAGAGAGATAACATACTGCTTCAATGCCTAAGCGCTGGAGTGCGCCCTTTCGGATGCCACTCGTCACCATCGTCACATCCGTCACTATCGTCTTCAGTGTGCCATCCTTTACTTTATTATATAGTGTCTCCACAGCGCCTTGATCAGTATAGAGGATATCCTCCATTTCGAAGTCGGCAGTAGTATGGATAGCATGCAGGAGAGCCCAAAGGTGGTCTAAAGGATACACTTTTTTAAGTTCGCCTTTAATCGTCCTAAACGATTCCATCATAATTTGCTGTCCAGGCTTCACTTCCGTATTTGCTTTTTCACGATAGTAGCCTCTTGGAGTAATGATTTTCCCTTCTGAGATGTACGATTGGGAATTGCCTATCAGGATGACGGTAAACATATCTATGTCCTCTGGATCGAAGGCTGCGAGGGTGGTCAGTTTCACATCCTCATCCTCACGTCCTGCCTGACGGACATAGCCGATGGGCGTATTTGCAGCCCTATACTTGAGGAAAAGCTCCTGTAGCCGATAGAGCTGCCAATAACGTCCATGAGACTTAGGATTATATACTGCAGTCACGAAATCCCCCACAGCAGCAGCCTTGATACGTCGTTCGATAACCTCCCAAGGTGTCATCAGGTCAGAAAGCGATATGATACACATATCGTGGCCGATGGGGGCTCCTAATAGTGAGGCAGCTTTCTGAAAGGCAGATATGCCTGGCAGTGTCAAAATCTCCACATCCGACTGGTGCGCCTGTTTCATCTCGTAAATCAGCGGTGCCATTCCATAGATGCCAGCATCGCCTGAAGAGATAACCACCACCGTTTTCCCTTGTTCTGCTAAATCAAAAGCCTGTTCAGCACGTTGGCGTTCTTTCTTCATACCAGTATCTATACACTCACAATCTTGACGTACGAACTGCTGGATAAACTGGAAGTAATACTGATAACCAACGATAGCATCAGCCTCGCGTACAGCGCCCAGTACAGCAGGAGTGATGTCCTCCTTGCTGCCAGGACCAATGCCTGCTATAATAATCTTTCCCATATCGGGTGCAAAGATAGAAAATAATTGGCTTTTTACCAAATATTAATCCTTAAACTTAACTTTTAGACCTACCACCAGCATACGGCCAGGGGAGTAGAGGGCATATTTACGGGTGGCGGAGTCGATGCGACGATCTACCTTGTTGAAGAGATTGTCGATGCCGATGCTGGGCTCAAGGAAAGCCCACTTCGTGCAATCGATGCTATGCGTAGTATGCAGGTTCCATATTCCATAGCCTGGCGCATCCTCGTAAGAGCCTGTATAATAGGTCTTCGACTGCAGACGGGCGTTGAGGTTCACATTCAGACCATAACGCCCCCACGCATGGTGGTAGTTGGCTGCGATGGTTGCTGTGTTACGGATGCTGCGCTCAAGGACGGTCCACTCTTCACCACTCTTGGTGCGGGCGTAGGTGTAGGCATAGTTGGCAGACAGATTGAATCCCCTGAAGAGATTTGCTGAGAGGTTTACCTGCAAGCCTTTGACGTCACCCTTGTCGCTGTTCTGGTAGAGGGCATACTGCACCAGCTTCTTCGCCTCAGCATCTGTCATCTCGGGAAACTCCTGACGCAGCATGTCCATAGAGACATCGTCAACAGTCACGTTCTGCTTAATCACCATATCGTTGATGCGGTTCAGATAGCCCGTCACGCTGACAGCGATAAACTCGTCGCGATACTCGGCATTCAGCGAGAAATAGTGGCTCTTCTCGGGCTTCAGGTCTTTATTTCCGAAGCTGATCTGTGGTTTGCCACGATTCACGGAGTAATAATGATAGTAGAGCTCGTCAAGTCCTGGGGCACGGAAGCCAGCGGAGTATGTCGCACGGAAACGGAAATTTCCCGGGCCATACATCAGTGTAGCCTTTGGTGTTAAATGGTTGTTAAACGTTTCGTGGTGTGTCAGGCGCAAGCCGAGGGTAGCAGTGAAGTCTTTCAAGAACTTCATCTCGTGCTGGGCATATGCAGCAAGGGTATAGGCATTCTGGTCAATGTCGCCTGATGTTGCTGTAAGATAGTCTTTGCGCCAGTCGGCTCCGAAGATGGTTGTGCTGTTGCTGGTGAATCCCAGAATGGCCTTGAGTTCGCCATCCATCATGCGCTGTTTCTTCGACTGCACATAGTCGCCAACCTGATAGTCTTTTGTTTCCACATCGTACTCCTTACCATAACGGAAACGGTCAACAACGAAGTTGGCCTGCAATGAATTGCGGCTGGTAAACTTATAGATTCCACCAACATTCCAGCGCAGTCCTTTATAACGCATCTCGTAGTCGGTGCCGCCTGTGATGTCTTCTCGCGTTTCTGGGCGCGAAGTAATCTTATAGGAATAGTCCAAGCCTGCGTTGAGTGCCAGATGCTGGTTGGGGGCGTAGGTGAATTTCTGTCCGACGATGTTGGAACGGTAGCCCGTAAAGAGCGGGGCGATGGAGGACTGTGTCTCTGTGTCGGAACCCTTCACGTATTCGAGGTCGTTATTGCGATAGCTGTCGGCACGGTCGTGTGAGAACGATGTGTAGGAACCGAAGCCGTTTTTATAGATATCGAGTGCGACGTTCTCTGTCAATATACCGTGCCCGCTGATTCTGGTATCGCTGGTGACGCTGACCAAGTCCTGTGTGGACTGGTCGGTGATAATATTGATGACACCTGCAATGGCATCGGAGCCGTAAAGCGATGATGCGGCTCCGTCGAGAATCTCTATACGCTTTACTCGCGACATATTGATACGGTTGAGATCAACGTTGTTGGAGATGTCACCATTGAGTTTCTGACCATTGATCAGGATCAGAATATATTTGTTGCCCAAACCGTTGAGGCGCAGGAATGAGCCCATCGAACTGGGCGCCATTGATACCTGGGGCATCATACGGGTGAGCGCACCATCGAAGGTGCTGATACCCTGTTCGCGAATCTCCTGAGCAGAGAGCACGTGGACTGGGGTAGCGGTGCTTTTCAGTCGCTGGTGATGACCTGAGCCAGTCACGACAACGGGGTTCAGATTATAGGCGTGACTGACAACAGATGTGTCTTTTCGCTCCATCTTATGGATTTGCGAAAAAGCGGCACTCCCCGTAAGGAGTGCCACCATTATCAAAGAGAGTTTCTTCTTCATTTGTAAAATTAGATAGCGAGTATATGATTACTCTTCTGATGCCGTTGTAGGAGTGGACAGTGCCTCGTCGGTACCCAGCTTGTTGATAGCTGCAGTAGTGTGGTCAATCCATAGTTTGCGAACAGCACTACGCTCTGCCAGACCTGGGATATACTCTTCACCACTCTTATACTGCCTCCAGCAAGGCTCGGTGAAGTTGGCCTCATAAGCAGCTGTTGTGATGCCAGCGGCATTGAACAGAGAGTACCAGCTCTCTTCGTCCTCGTCGTCAGCCATATCGTTGTGAGCGTGGTCACCGGCAATTGACATCAGCACGAAGAGTTGTGCCGTCGTAGTGGCATTGGCAGGATATGTAACAGACTTGGTCGCATCGCCAACCTGATAGTTGAATGTACCACCAGCAATGTGCTTCAGAACGTCCGCTGCATAAGTCTCTTCCATATCCACCGTTCCTACGTAGTAGTTGGGATTGATGGCGCGAAGATAGTCCTCCAGTTGCAGATAGCGGATATTACCGCCGTAGTAGTCGTAACCTTCTGGATTACCATGTCCCATGAATGCGACGATTCCCTGTGATACAGCTGCCTTGATGTCGCTCTCGTTGTCAAGGGTGGTAGCCAGTGTCTGTGCATCGCTCTCCTCTGCCATCAGTGGAGTGCCTACTACCACGTTACGATCCAGACTCTTCATGTATGCATCGGTAAAGTCACCGTTGCGGTTGTTCATGAAGTCCTTCACATAGCTGTCGCGCACTCGGCGGTACTCCTCACCAGGAATCACCTGCAGAGACTGCACCACAATCTGCTCATAGCCAGCCAGACCAATAGCGGTGAGCCAGTGCTCAGGATCGTAGTAGTCCTTAGGATCGACATTCTCACCAGCGCGGGCATTGTTGATACAGATGGCTGAAGAGAAAGAGAGATGTACATCCCAGCCAGGGAAGTTGGCCTTGTAGTCGGCAACCACCTTGTCGAATGTGTCGTAGGCCTGCTCCCATGTAGAACCGAAAGCCACGAGCAGAATCACCTTGTTGCTCGTTTTCTGGTTCTTCACAATCTCGTTGACAGTCTGCTGATACTTCTCATAGTTAGACTTTTCATCATCGTCGCTGCTACATGCAGTAAACATTGCACTAGCCACGAAAGCCATCATGACCAGCATCATAAACTTAATCTGTTTCATTGTTGTTAGAATTAAAGTTAGACTTATATTTGTTTGTAAGCTTCTTGCCTTGATTGAATCTTACGGTCAGTGATGCATAGAAGGTGCGGCCCGGGGTTGTCGTACCCAGATGTAAGCCGTGTGGTGTGCGGTCCACATAGTTGAATATGTTGTCAATGCCAGCGTCAATATGCCAAATCTTTCCTATCTGATGACTTGTGGAAAGACGCCATAGCTGATAGCCCTTGCCGTCGCCGTCAATCTGATAGTAGCGCTTGCTGGAGAGGCGGCCATAGAGACCAATACCCAACTGATAAGTCTTTGTCATATCATGATTCCAGGTGGCATAGACATTAGCCTTATGGTGGGCCATACCATCGATGGTAACCTCGTGCATTACATCGTTTTCAGAATCGTACTGGTTGGCCTTGGTATCCAGATAACTGTATGAACCGCCTGCAGTAAAATGCTTGCCCTGATAGCGTACTGTGAAGTCGACGCCATAGGTCTGGGCATCCTCCATGTTCTGATACTGGCGCACACGAATAGGATCGTACTTCGTAATCAGGTCACCAGGGGCATTTTTGATGGGGATGGTGACGAGGGTAATCATATCCCTTACCTTATTATAATATGGGGCGAGGGTCAGCGTCAGATGACCTATTGTGTATTCCGCGCTAACACCAAAGTAATTGGAGGTCTGTGCCTTCAGGTCTTCATTACCGAGGTAGAGATACACCCCATTCATATTCTTGATGTACTGATAGTGGAGTTCCTTGGGCGTGGGAGTCTTGTAGCCTTGGCTCCAGGTAGCGCGCAGTCGCAGGTCACCGAGTTTCAGCATGGCAGATATTTTGGGTGTCAATCGTGTACCAAAGCCCTCGTTACGCGTCAACCTCAGTCCTGCCGTGATATATAGTGGATTCAGCAGTTCCCACTCATCCTGCACATAGACGGCCTGGGTGTTATCCGTCGCCTTGCCACCGGCTACTCGCATAGGGGCTTTCAACCAGTCGTAGCGATACTCCATGCCTGCACTCAGACGCTGTTCGTAAGGTAACTCGAACACACCTTTCAGATGGATGTTTGTTAGCCTCTGATCGCTCTGCAACTCTCTGTCACCAGGAAAATAGGGGTAGTAGTTGGTGAAGCGTCCGTTTACGTAGCCATCCGTTAGTGTAGTATCGGTATAGGCGTAATAATAGGCATGTCTCTTCCAGTCGGCATCAAGGGTTATATAGTCTGTGGCATTGAGATTCCATTTCCCGCCTATAGAGGCCGAGGCATTGTTGTATTGCAAATCCCATGTTTTCACATCGACACCAGGGTGGTGACCACATGGGCGATAGATACGTTTCCAATAGATGCTACCATCTGCATAAAGCTCTATCTGGGGCGTCAGCTGGTAGGTGAGGTGCTCAGCAATTTGCCAGTTGGTGTGACGATTCACAGTCTTGTTGCGCGAATCAGTAATGTGGTACTCTGTCTGTGAGAGTGCTTCCTCACTGGTGTTTTGCCAACCATCGCTGTGCTGCAACTGGAAATTCGTATAACTCGAGAACTTACCATAGTTCAGTGCGAGACCATCGTGCTGACGAATGTCGCCATAGCTCCCTATTCTCGTGGTGTTCTCTGCCATCAGATTTCTCTCACGATGTTTCTTGGTGATGATATTGATGACACCTGCGATAGCGTCGCTACCATAGAGGGCACTCGAGGCTCCCTTCACAATCTCTATCTTCTCGATGTTATGTGGATCAATCAGGGAGAGGTCATTCTCACCACCGTTGTCGCCATAGAGCCTGTGACCATCGATGAGTATCAGCACATATGAATTGCCCAAGCCGTTCATCTGCAGGTGAGAGCCCATATCGTTCTCGCTGAAATCGAAACTAGCTGTAAGGCCTGAAAGGATGTCCTCTATAGAGCGGCCAGCATATTGCTGTAGCTGACGATGGCTGATGACCTCCGTCTGTACGGGCGCATCTTTCAGAAGGTGCTGTGTACCAGTACCCGTCACCACTACCTCTTGCAAACTGTCAGTACGCACAATTTTGGTTTGTGCCGACATACTGATAGCCAGAAGCCATAGGCCAATAGATAATTTTACTCTCATCATTTTTCCTTTTTTCCGCACCGCTAACTCCTGAGCGGGCATATGTTAGAAATAGGCAGGTATTCATGACTTTCTCCGGATTGCCTTACCTTCCCGAGTTTTACTCAGTGGCGTTATACAAGCAAACCCAATAATGGAGATTACAGCTGCAGGAACAGTTCCGGATTCTCACCGGATTCCCTTACATCAGGCGGCATCGGCCACCAGATTACCATATTTCGGATGCAAAGATACAAATTTTTTTCCTTATATGATGCATATTTCACGGATTTTTTTTAACTTTGCAGCAAAATTAACCCATCAATGGCACCTAAAGCAACATTTCTGATAGCAGCACCAAGCAGCGGCTCAGGCAAGACTACGATTGCCAGAGGGCTTATGGCATTGTTGACTCAGAAAGGCTACAAGGTGCAGCCCTTCAAGTGCGGACCTGACTATATCGACACGAAATTCCATGAGGCGGTATGTGGCAGACCCAGCATCAACCTCGACACGTTTATGGCCTCAAAGGAGCATGTGCAGGATCTGTTTGTCCGCTATGGCGCCGATGCCGACATTTGTATTGTGGAAGGGATGATGGGCCTTTACGACGGCTACGACCGCGACAAAGGGTCTTCGGCAGAGATCGCTCGCGTTTTGGGGATTCCCGTGATGCTGGTGGTGGATGCAAAGTCGGCTGCCTACTCTATGGCACCACTTCTGCAGGGCTTCATCAACTTCTGTAAGGATGTACGCATCGCAGGCGTAATATTTAATAAGGTGGGATCGGAAAAGCATTTCCAGATGCTTAAACAGGTATGCGATGACCTTGGCATAGAGTGCTTCGGCTGTCTGCCCAAGCAGGCGTCGCTGGAACAGGGCTCGCGTTATCTGGGACTTGATTTCTCTAAGGAATCAGAGACTTTGCCGTTGATCAATCTTTTGGAGACGCATGTCAATTGGCGGGCTTTAGTCTCCAATTTTATTCCCAGTGTGGGAACATTTCATTCCCAGTGTGGGAACATTTCATTCCCAGTGTGGGAACAAAAAGTTCTTCGACGAGCGAAGCGGCAAAGCCGAGCGCTCATAGCCCGCAATGCTGAGAGCTTTAGCTTCGTCTATCAGGAGAATATAGACCGCTTTTCGTCTGTGAGGTATTTCGACCCAGAGACAGAGGTCCCTTCTTTCGAAAGTATCGATTTGCTCTACCTGCCTGGCGGTTATCCGGAGAAGCATCTGGAGGCGTTGGTGAAGAATGAGGCTTGTCGCAAGATTATCAAGGACTATGCAGAGCATGGTGGAAGAATCGTGGCCGAATGTGGCGGTATGATGTATCTCTGCGAAAAGATTGTTACTGATGATGGGGAATATCCCATGTGCGGCGTACTGCCATACGCTATCACAGCCCGAAAGGCAGATAGGAAACTTTCGCTGGGCTACCGTCAGTTTATGCTCGATGGAAAGGAATACCGAGGACATGAGTTTCACTACACCCAGTTTCTGGGCGATGTCCCCAAAAGCATAGTCCAAGTATATGATGCAAAGGGGAATCCCACACCGACACCAGTATTGAAGCAGGGGAATGTCCTGGCAAGCTATACACACCTCTATCAGATATGAAGCAGATATACACAAAGACGGGAGATGCAGGCACAACCAGCCTACGCGACGGCGTTCGTGTGAACAAGGATGATATTCGCATCGAAGCCAATGGGGAGATAGACATGCTTAACTCTCTGATTGGGCTTATGGCAGAGGGAGACCAACTCCTGACCGACATACAGCAAGAACTGATGACGGTGATGAGTCATGTGGCAACGCCTGATGGCAAGCAGAACCCGCGTCAGTTGCACTGCGACGAACTTACAACCCGAATGGAACAAGCCATTGATGCCTCCAAGACACCGGATGGCTTTGTCCTGCCACGTGGTATAGCTCATGTGGCAAGGGCTCAATGCCGCACAGCAGAACGTCGTCTCTGGACTGTGCATCGGCAACATCCACTCGATGAGAGTATCCTCAGAATGATAAACCGCCTATCCGATTACCTCTTTGTATGTGCTTTAGAAACAACGAGATGAGACAGAAACTACATCCTGTGATGCTGGCTGGAACAGGTAGTGACGTAGGTAAGAGCGTGATAGCAACTGCCCTATGTCGTATCTTTAAGCAGGATGGTTACTCCCCAGCCCCTTTCAAGGCGCAGAATATGGCCCTGAACAGCTATGCTACACCAGAAGGTCTGGAGATAGGTCGTGCACAGGCTGTGCAGGCTGAGGCCGCAGGCATCCCTTGTCACACAGACATGAATCCCTTGTTGCTGAAACCCCAGAGCGACCATACTTCGCAGGTGGTGCTGAATGGAAAGCCTATCGGCAATAAGAATGCATACGATTACTGGAGACGGGGTGAGTCTGATATAGACTTCCGCGCAGAAGTCTGCAAAGCCTTCGACCGATTGGCTGCTCGCCATAACCCCATCGTAATGGAGGGCGCAGGTAGTATCTCCGAGATTAACCTGCGAGATACAGACTTGGTGAATCTTCCGATGGCTCGTCATGCTGGAGCCGATGTTATCCTGGTGGGTGATATTGATAGGGGAGGCGTGTTTGCTTCCGTCTATGGCAGCATCATGTTGCAGACACCAGAAGACAGGAAACTTATCAAGGGCGTAATCATCAATAAGTTTCGTGGCGATATGCGGCTTTTCGAGGAGGGACGGAAGATGCTGGAGGATATTTGTGGCGTGCCTGTCTTGGGCGTGGTACCTTATTATAAAGACATCTTTATTGAGGAAGAGGACTCTGTAAGTCTTGAAAAGAAACAGCGTGAGTTAGCAGAGGGTAAGGTGAACGTTGCGGTGGTGCTATTGCGACATATCAGTAACTTTACCGACTTCGACACCTTGGAGCGTGACCCTCGCGTCAATCTCTTCTATACAAATAATGTATCAGACATCAGTCGGGCGGACATCATCATCCTGCCTGGCACGAAGGCAACACTCGACGACCTGCTGGAGTTACGCCGCAATGGTTGTGCGCAGGCTATTCAGCGTGCCCATCGCGACGGAAAGATGGTGATCGGTATCTGTGGTGGCTATCAGATGCTGGGACAGACTATCAGCGATCCAGAGGGTATTGAGGGTACTATCGCCAGCCTGCCAGGTCTTGGTTTGTTGCCTATCCATACGACTATGACTCATGAGAAGACCACCCAACAGGTTTCCTTCCTGTTCGAAGGCCAAGAGTGTCTGGGCTATGAGATTCATCAAGGCGTCAGCGATACCGATCAGGCCATCCTGCAGACCGATCATTGCATAGGCACATATATTCATGGCTTTCTCGACAATGCGCCAGTCATAGAACACCTGCTAAAAGCCAATGGCCAAAAGCTCGCTCGGCCCAAGAGGACGCTTTCACAAAGCGGAGCGACTGAAAGAACAGCTAATAGCCTCAACTATGCCGCCTTTAAGGAAGAGCAATATGACAAGTTGGCTGCGCATGTTCGTAAGTATGTAGATATTCCACGACTCTATCAAATTCTGCAAGGCAATGATTAACGGACACGGCGACGATGCATATAAATTCGAAGGTATTAAGAGTGATTTCTCTTCCAATATCTGTCCGCATACCTCCCATCAGAAGTTGATGGCTTTCTTGGCATCAAACTCGGATATTCTTGATCACTATCCAGAGCCAGAAGCGTCGTCGCTGGAGAAGATGATTGCTGAAAGACATGACTTGAGAGTTGATCAGGTGATAGTGACCAGTGGAGCTACGGAGGCGATATACCTCATTGCACAGACATTTCGGCAGAAAGCGGTCGTTCCTCAACCAACTTTTAGCGAGTATGTCGATGCCTGCCAGTTATTTCCTCGACAAGCAGATATTGTGTCGCTTGATTCTGGTAAGAAGATGTCAGGCAAAATGCTTTGGCTTTGTAATCCTAACAATCCTACGGGGGAAGTCTATGACCAATCATATATTGATCGTATGATGGCAGAATACGAGATGGTGGTGATTGACCAGTCATACGAAAACTACACGCAGGCTCATGTGATGAATCCTCGATGGGGAGCACATACCCCTTATTCTATTCAAATCCACTCAATGACCAAGAATTATGGTGTGCCGGGATTGCGATTGGGATATATCACAGCTCATGAAAGCCTCACAAACAGGATTCGGAATTATATTCGCCCGTGGAGTGTGTCTTCGCTTGCCATAGAGGCAGGTAAATATCTGCTACAGCATGATGAGTTGTTGTGCAAACCTGACTTTGGAGAAGCACAACGCCTTGCAGACATGCTGAGGGAAATTTGTGGTATATTAGTGCAACCCAGCCAGACGAATTTCATGCTCTGCAGAATCGTGAACCGTTCAGCTGCCGAATTGAAGGACTATCTTATCAGGGAGCACGGAATGCTTATTCGTGATGCCTCCAACTTCCAGGGACTCACGCCTGACCACTTCCGTATTGCTGCACAATTGCCCGAGGAAAATGATGCTCTGGTGGAGGCAATCAAAATTTTTATGAAGAAGTAACATGAGTGATGCGCTGATATACATATTACCCCTTCTCATCGGCTGGTTGCTCGACCTTCTGTTAGGCGATCCCTCATGGTTGCCACATCCCGTTGTGGGTTTTGGCAAGATGATAGCTTTTGGCGAGAAACGACTCAATAAGGGTAGTCATCGAAAACTCAAAGGAGCCATCCTTGCCATCTTCCTCATCGCCCTCGTATTTGTGATCACTTGGTTCATTTGTGATCTTCTTACTTCTTACCTCTTACTTCTTACCTCTATTCTTATTTTCTATTGTTTGGCAGGCACAACATTAATCCGCGAGGTGCGGCAGGTCTTCCTGGCTGTTGAACGCTCTTTGGAAGAGGGTAGGGCGCAAGTCGCCCGTATCGTGGGGCGCGACACCTCAGAACTGTCTGCTCAGGAGATTCGTACGGCTGCCCTCGAAACTCTTGCAGAGAATCTGAGCGACGGAGTAATTGCGCCTTTGTTCTGGTTGGCTGTAGGAGGTGTTCCTGCTATGATGGCATATAAGATGGTGAACACACTGGACTCAATGATTGGCTATCGCACAGAGCGATACAAGGACTTCGGATGCTGGGCAGCCCGGATAGATGATATCGCAAATTTTATTCCTGCACGTCTGACTGCTCTGTTGATGATATTGCCCTCACTTTTCAATTTTCGCTTTTCACTTTTCACTTTCGTCCTCAAATACGGAAGAAAGCATGCCTCTCCCAACAGCGGTTACCCTGAGGCGGCTCTGGCAGGAATCCTTGACTGCCGTTTTGGTGGTCCTCATTACTATTTCGGAGAATTGTTTGATAAACCTTATATTGGTGAGAATGCTCGCGAATTGACCACAGCCGATATGCAGAAGGCAGTGCGCATCAACCGTATTGCAGAGATTCTTGCCATCATTTTAGTCATAGCAGTCTTCATAATAACAAACTGCATGAATGTTCAATGTTCAATGTTCAATGTTCAATGAAAAAGATAATACTGATAACAGGTGGTGCCCGCTCGGGCAAGAGCCGATATGCTGAGGAACTGGCTCTGTCACAGAGTAGTAATCCTGTCTATGTGGCTACGGCCCACGTGTGGGACGAGGAGTTCCGCGAACGTGTGAAGAAACATCAGGAGCGACGCGGTCCCGAGTGGACGAACATCGAGGAGGAAATGTTGTTAAGTCGTCACAATCTGACTGGACGTGTGGCCGTCATTGACTGTATCACACTTTGGTGTACAAATTACTTCTTCCAGATGCAGGAGGCAGATACCGCCCTCGAAGCCCTCAAAACAGAGTTCGACAAGTTTATTGCTCAGGATGCCACATTTATTTTTGTGACCAACGAGATAGGAATGGGTGGTGTGAGCGAAAATGCTGTACAGCGAAAGTTTACAGATTTGCAAGGATGGATGAACCAATATGTTGCCAGCAAGGCAGATGAAGTGGTGTTGATGGTGAGTGGCATACCGGTAAAGGTTAAGGGTTAAAATGAGAAGCTTTAAGATAGAAAGACCTGATGAGGCTTTACGCCCCACAATTCAGGACAAGATTGACAACCTGAACAAACCGAAAGGTTCGTTGGGCGTTTTGGAAGACCTGGCGATGCAGGTGTGTCTGGTTCAACAGACGCTTACTCCTTCATTGGCTAATCCCTGCCATCTGTTGTTGGGTGGTGATCACGGCATTGAGCGTGAAGGGGTTAGCGTGTCACCTCGTGAAGTCACTTGGCAACAAATGATTAACTTTACGAAAGGGGGCGGCGGCGTCAATATGTTCTGCCGTCAGCATGGTTTCAAGTTGCGTATTGTCGATGTGGGCGTTGATTATGATTTCTCCCAAGTGTCTGGCATCATCGACCGTAAAATCGCAAGAGGCACGAAAAACTTTCTTTACGAGCCTGCTATGTCAGAAGAGGAATTCGATAAAGCGATTGAGATTGGTGCTTCGTTAGTGGATGACTGCATTGCTGATGGTTGTAAGGTCCTCTGTATTGGAGAGATGGGGATTGCCAACACGTCGCCCTCAAGCATTTGGTTGAGTATCTTTTGTGACATCCCTCTCGATGAGTGCATTGGTGCTGGTGCCGGACTCGATACCCCAGGCATCCGCCATAAGCGCGAAGTGCTTTCCCGTGCGGTGGCACGCTCGGCCGAAGGACGCTTGCAAGGCAAAAACTCTAAACTCTCCACTCTAAACTCTCCACTCTCCATTCTCCGCTATTTCGGTGGCTTCGAGATGATTGCGGCTATCGGAGCCATGTTACGGGCTGCCGAGCAACACCTTGTTATATTAATAGATGGCTTTATCATGACAGCCTGTGCTCTGGCTGCCTGCCGACTTTATCCTGAGGCGCAGAGTTATATGGTGTTCGGGCATTGTGGTGATGAGAGCGGACATCGTCGCATGCTCGATGCAATGGGAGCCCAACCACTACTCTCATTAGGTTTAAGGCTCGGCGAGGGTACAGGAGCCCTCTGTGCTTTCCCCATCCTCGACTCTGCCGTTCGTATGATTAATGAAATGAATAACTTCGACACAGCCCGCATTACGAAGTATTTCTAATGATGAATTATGCATTATGAATTATGAATTAACAAAGTGGTACGACCGTCTATGGGCAGCACTTATTTTCTTCACCCGACTGCCCTTCTGGCGCATTTATCAGCCCCCGAAAGAAGCTTATCAGGGTGTTGTGGAATTCTGGCCGTTGGCTGGTTGGCTTACGGCAGGAGTGATGGCGGGTGTGCTCTATGGCACCTCGATGGTGTTCAACTATGAGATTGCCATCGTATTGGCCATCGTCAGTCGTTTGCTATTGACTGGTGCCCTGCACGAAGACGGGCTGGCCGACTTCTTTGATGGTTTCGGTGGAGGTGGGAACAACCGTCAGCGTATCCTCGACATTATGAAGGATTCGCATATTGGCACCTATGGCGTGCTGGCGCTCATCGTCTATTTTGCATTGCTGTTTTTTGTTCTCCATTCCCTGTCACCCATAGACGCCGCATTTGCTATCCTCGCTGTTGACCCATATGCCAAGATGCTAAGCGCCCAAGTGATACAGATGATGCCGTATGCTCGCACAGAAGAGACAGCCAAGAACAAAACCGTCTATCGCAAATTTTCTGTGGCTGCTGGTATTGGTCTTGCAATACAAGGCCTGTTGCCTGTCGGTCTCTACCTCTGGTGGATGCAGGAAAGGCTACGGGTAGGCGAGCTCAGCTCGGGAATGCTAATAGAATGGAGTACGTTTCTCATCCTGCCTTGCCTGATGATGTACTTCCTCTACCTCTACATCTGGCGTAGGCTACGAGGCTATACTGGAGACTGTTGTGGCGCCCTCTTCCTGCTCACAGAACTGACAGCTTATCTCGTTATTTCTTATTATCTTTCCTAAACGAGCTGTGGTTACGATGACTAGTGAATAAGGGCCGACCTCATTCAAAGAAGCGGTGCCGCTCCTCTTGCACAAGGCAAGGAAGAGCAGCACCATACAATACAATACAACTATTTCTCGTTATTGTCGAGGGTATGCGACTCCTGTGCTGATGCAGATAAACACCAACACATCATGCAAAGCAGCATGACATACACTCTATTTATATCTTTGTGCTTCATCATCAGACTCCAGATCCTGGGAGTGATAGAGTAATTACGATAAGGTCGGTCTTCTGGCTTACCCCCTCTGTTACGCCTTCCCGACGAGTGTCAGTGGCTTGTTGTAACAGGTAAAAAGGGGCTTACAGCTGCAGGAACAGCTCAGGTCTCGCACCTGATTCCCATTTACCCAATCGTCTTTGCGGGTGCAAAATTACAAAAAATAAACGAAAACGAAAACGAAAACGAAAACTTTTTTATTCTTGGTTGTATTTTTGAGCGAAAAAAGACGAAAAAAATTGAAACTTGAAACCTGAAACTTGAAACTTGAAACTTTTTTCGTACCTTTGCCCCCATAATGAAAACAGCAGTGATAGGTGGTGGGGCGGCAGGATTCTTCCTTGCCGTAAACCTGAAAGAGATGATGCCCGAGATGGATGTGACCATCTTCGAGCGCAGCCAGCGGGTGCTCGCGAAGGTTGAGGTGAGCGGCGGAGGACGCTGCAACTGTACCAATTCCTTTGCCGGAGTGACAGACCTGCAACAGGTCTATCCGCGTGGTCATCGGTTGATGAAACGGCTCTTTAATGTCTTCAACTATAATGATGCCTACGATTGGTTTGAGAGCCACGGCGTACCGCTTGTGACGCAGGATGACGAATGTGTCTTTCCGCAGGCTCAGGATTCACATGCTATCATCAACTGCTTTATGTCTCTTGCACGTCGCTATAATATAAAGATACGCACGCATGAGGCGATAACGTCGCTCTCGCAACTGGAGGGCTATGACTATATCATCATTACGACGGGCGGCTCCCCGGGCGGTAAGGGCTTGCAGTGGCTCTCTGACTTGGGACATGAGATAGAGCCCCCTGTGCCGTCGCTCTTTACCTTTTCAATTGCCGACAGCGCGTTGAGGTCGCTGCAGGGAGTGGTCGTACCTGATGTTACGGCAATGCTCCCCGGAACAAAGATGCGCGCCGAGGGACCGCTGCTGATAACTCACTGGGGCATGAGTGGCCCAGCTATTCTGCGTCTGTCGAGCTATGCTGCACGTTTCTTGGCAGAAAAGCAATATCAGGCTCCCCTCAGCATACGTTGGGTACAGCTTGCTGAGCCAGAGTTGTTGACTGCTATTGAGGAACAACAGTCACACAATGCGCATAAGCAGCTCTCAACCTATTCTCCTTTCGGCTTGCAGCAGCGTCTGTGGTCGTATCTGTTGCAAAAGGCTTTGGGGCAGCGGGCTGCCATACGTTGGACGGAACTGAACAAGAAGGACATCAACCGTTTGGTCAATGTCCTCCTGAATGACGAATATCAGATTGCCGGTCGTGCTCCTTTCAAGGATGAATTTGTTACCTGTGGCGGAATATCCCTGAAGGCCGTCAACCTCTCAACCCTCGAAAGCCGTCATATTCCCCATCTATATTTTGCCGGTGAGGTACTCGACATCGACGGCGTAACCGGCGGTTTTAACTTCCAAGCTGCCTGGACCACAGCCTATACAGTAGCAAGCAGCATACGACAAATTCATAATTGACAATTCATAATTCATAATTAAAATAATCACTCGCTATGAAGATTTATACAAAGAATGGAGATAAGGGAATGACGTCGCTGGCGAATGGTCAGCGGGTGTCAAAGTGTTGTGAACGCCTGGAGGCTTACGGCACC
>JAEEGL014171676.1_pt1 | contig 36604 bp, 29 predicted proteins | sample 9134231 | NCBI WGS metagenome assembly JAEEGL01 (sample SAMN16246548, study PRJNA631951) | gut metagenome | biome: gut microbiome; feature: rumen; material: fiber-attached | host: Bos | place: Iran: Karaj | collected 2018-10 | reverse complement strand
TTTTTATCCCCTGCTGCTGTTCGTGGGGAAGGCCGTAATGGATGGTGGAGTAAGCGGTGGTCGTGTCGCTTCCGATAACCTCCATTATGTCAATTTCCCCGCCCAGAGGCCACTGTCCGTAATTTGAGTTGGAGCAAGGCATCATCCAGGCTGCGGGCCAGAGACCCTTGCCCTTTGGGACTTTGGCTCCCACCACGACCTTACCGTAGGTAAACATCATGGCATAATTGGTGTTAAGTCTTCCGGAGGTGTAATGCACCTTACCGTTTTCATCCACGGTCTTGATGGCTTTAATGGTAAGACAGCCGTCTTTAACAAATATATTATCGGGGGAGACAGTATATTCCTGGAGTTCATGATTGACAAAACCGGGCTTGTGGATCTCTTTGGACCATACGGAAGTGTCCAGCTTGTCTCCGTTAAACTCATCGTGCCAGAAAAGGGAATAGCCCTCGGGTATTGGAACGTTTTCTTCCAAAACATCGGTCATAGGGGCTTTGTTCATATCTTCACTCTCCTTTTTATCTTCTTTGCTCCCACAGCCTGCGGCCAGGATCAAAGTAAAAAGCAATGCAAAAAAATAACCCTTTTTCATTGTCTTCCTTCCCGTCGATATCATCGACCTTTAACAGGATTATAGACAAAGAAAAGGGTTATTTTAAGTTTCGTTATTTTAATCCGGTGTGCTTTTTCTAGTGAAGTTCGGAATAACCGTAACCGTTTACGAAAGCATCAATGGGAACACCTTCCTTGCACATGGGGCAGTCCTCGTGGCTGTAAGCCTTGTATTCGGGAAGATCTCCCGCCTTAAAGAGGCTGGACACGTGAATGCCGCAAATGGAATTGATCATGCTGAATATGGAGGTGATCCCCGTAATGTGACCGCCGTAATAGTCTATGCAGCGAAGACATCTGGTCAGTGTCATACCCGTGGTGGTGGAAGCAAGGAGCAGGAATACGTTCTTGCCTTCGATCATGGGGGTGATGTTCTGACGGAAGATGATCTGTCCCGTTGAGTTAAACTCGGGGCTCACAACATAGATGGTACGGTGTGCGTTCATGGATACGATACCGTTCTTGGTAAGCTCATCCGCAAGATAAGCACCTATCACTTCACATCCGTCCATGCACACTATGGTATCAACCACAGTATTGGAGGAATACTTGGATGCTATGGCCTTCGCCACATTTCTCGCTTCGCTTCCGCGCATTTTTGTCATTGTCATATCAACATAGTAATTGATATGTGAGTGGGAAGTTACAAAGTGTCCGGGAATTACTCTGATCTTGATTTCAGGGAATTTCTTGGAAAAGATCGGGCGCATACGCTGCTCCATAGCAGTATCCTCCTTAAAATGATTGATTTGTTTGTATTAAGCTCTTCTTGCTATTGCTTCTTCATAATCTCTGGTACCCTTAAATACTTCGTTGGAATAAGGGTTAGCCTTCATTGCAACGCTTCTCTTGATGATGACTGCGATGCAGACAACGTTCATTATGAGGGCAAGGATGGCAACAACACCCTGGGCTCTGGGATCTGCCGTTATGCCCATGCCCGAGATGATCTGTCCTGCCTTGGCTGTCTTTCCGTCACCCGAATTGAAAAGAGTAATGGCTTTGTCGTAGAGATCCATTGTGGTGATACCTGCTTTGGTAGCTCCTCCGTAAACAGAAGGAAGAACGGCTGCAAAAGTACCCTTTAACTGGAAAAGCGGCACTACCTGAGCCCACATGCACCAGATAGCAAGGGTATTGGCACGGTTCTGGATCCATGCTCCCTTGTTCCATAATGCGTTGGCAAAGGTAGGAGCAAGTAAAAGAGCAACACCGCAATACCAGGTGTGTGTAGGAAGATTTAAGTAGGTGTACTCGAAGTTCCATACATCATATGCAAGGATGAACCAGATGGTCATATCCGGCCAGAGCATATCGGACTTGTTCTTGTCCTTGGATGTATAAAGGTGGATACAGCCTGTCATACAGAAGATATTGATAAGTCCTGCAATGGCATTGAGTACATTCCACCATCCGCCGTAGATGAATACGCCTTCGTTGGAAGCCCACCATGCACCGCTTAAGTCGCCGGTAATCTTGTATGCCGCAAAAGCAGACTCAAGATCGGAAACGTTGGCGATCATAATATTGGCTGCAACGATGAACCAGGGGAACCACTTAAACCATTTCTCCTTTCCGATGCCCCATTTATACTTGATCATCATGAAGCCTACGCAGCCGATATCAGCGGCATAGAGCTTGAAGTAATGGAACCATCCGTCCATGTAGGCAACGGTAGGATTGTCTTTGCCTCCGAAAAGTCCTGCATGTGCAAGGATAAAGTAGATTGTTAAGATGGTGGGGATGACTACAAATACCGTCAAACCGCCTGCTTTGGTACGGCGTCCGATCTCGTTAATGAGGATAAGGCCGATGAATACCAACAGCCATCCGATCAGCTGCATGGACGCATGGGAACTGTACAACTGGAATAACATATTTTTTCCTCCCTGTTTTAGTTTCCGGCGATCTCTTTTATCATGAATTCGTTGCCCCGCAAAAGAAAGGTGTTTCCGCTCCCGCAGTTGGGACAGATCTTTCCGTTTGCCACGGTATCGAAATCCGTCAGGCAATCCTCACAATGTGAGACCGCTTCGATTGGTTCTATGATCAGCTCGGCTTCCTTGAGAAGTTCCGTCTTCTTCACCGCCCACTTCCAGCAGTCGGTGAGAAGTTCCGGAACCACCGCGGAAACGGTTCCGAGCTGAAGCGTAACGGATTGTATGTTCGTAAGATCGTTCTCACGGCCAACTTCCGTAACGTCATCGATTATGTGAAAAACCACTCCAAGTTCGTGCATCGCTTATTCCCACGTTTCGTTCTTTTTAGGTTTGATTCTGACCTTGATGGCCTGCTTCAAACCGTTGGGAAGGATGTACTTTAATTTGTCTTCGCTCTTTCGCATGGTGGATGCTTCGGGTACATCACGCTCCAAGTGGATGGCATCGAATTCGCATCTGGTGGTGCAAAGTCCGCAGCCTACGCACTTGTTTTGGTCCACAACCGTAGCACCGCATCCGAGACACCTTGCGGTTTCCTTCTTAACCTGTTCCTCGGTAAATACAAGTTTGTTGTCTCTGAAGGATCTCTTGTCGGCTCCTTCCTTGTATCCCGGGATCTGGCGGGAGGAATTGTCGTAGCTTTCAACCAGGATGTCATCCTTGTTGAGTTCCACGTAATAGTTCTGATTTCTTCCGATGGTGAGGGAAGCATGGGGCTGTACAAATCTGTGGATGGAGGTTGCGGCTTCCTTACCTGCCGCAATGGCATCGATAACAAACTTGGGACCTGTGTAAACGTCACCGCCCACAAAGATGTCGGGCTCTGCCGTCTGATAGGTCTTGGGATCTGCAATGGCGCCGTTACCGCGGCCAAGTTCAACCTTGGAGCCCTTAAGAAGGTCTCCCCATACAATGGACTGACCTACCGCAAGAACAACGTGGGCACAGTCGATGGTCATGGTATCGGATTCGTCGTACTGAGGATTGAATCTTCCGTCCGCATCCTTGACACTTGTACATTTCTTAAAGGTGATGGCCTTGAGAACGCCGTTCTCATCGCGGTGAATTTCCTTGGGTCCCCAGCCGCCGAAGAACTTAACTCCGTCTTCTTCAGCCTCTTCGATCTCATAGACCGCTGCGGGCATGATATCCCTGGTTTCAAGGGAAACCTGGGTAACATTGGGAGCTCCCACTCTTACGGCGTCACGGGAACAGTCAATGGCTACGTTACCGCCGCCGATGACAACCACATCGCCCTTGATATCATATTTTTCGTTGGCATTGACTTCACGAAGGAAATCAACCGCCGTAACAACATCCTTGCCCTCTTCGCCGGGAACACCCACCTTACGGCCGCCCTGACATCCGATGGCAATATAGAAAGCCTTGTAGCCTTCCTTACGGAGATCGTCGAGGGTGATGTCCTTACCCACTTCGATACCGCACTTGATCTCAACGCCCATGATCTTCATGATCTCGATCTCGGCGTCGATAACATTCTTCTCAAGCTTGTAAGAAGGGATACCGTAAGTGAGCATACCGCCGGGACGGGCTTTCTTCTCGAATATGGTGGGGCGATAGCCTCGCTCAGCCAGGTAATAAGCACAGGAAAGACCTGCGGGGCCCGCGCCGATGATGGCGATCTTCTCCTCGAATTCTCCCTGAACCTTGGGAATGACTTTCTTGGGAATATAACGGGTCTCTGCATCCATATCCTTCATGGCTATGAATTTCTTGACCTCGTCGATGGCGATGGCTTCGTCTATGGTGCCTCTGGTGCAGGCATCCTCACAACGTCTGTTACAGATGTGTCCGCAGACTGCGGGAAGAGGATTGTTCTTTTTGATAAGAGCCAGAGCCTCGGTGTATTTACCCTGGGAAGCAAGCTTTAAATAGCCCTGGATTGCGATATGTGCGGGGCAGGCTGTCTTACAGGGTGCGGTGCCGGACTCATGGGTCTCCTTACGGTTATTGTCTCTGTAGTCCCAGTCCCAGTCATCCTTGCTCCAGGGTTTATCCGAAGGAAGAAGGTGCTTGGGATACTTAACCTGAGTTCCGTCAGCCTTGCAGAGTTTCTGACCGAGAGAAAGAGCACCGGCGGGGCAGACCTCTACGCAGCGGCCGCAGGCAACGCATTTTTCTTTCTGCACATGGGCTCTGTAAGCCGAAGCAGACATGTTTGGTGTATTGAAAAGCTGTGAAGTCCTGAGTGCGTAGCAAACGTTGACGTTACAGTTACAGATGGCGAAGATCTTGTCCTCTCCGTCGATGTTGGTTATCTGGTGCACGAAACCGTTCTCTTCGCCCTTTTTAAGGATCTCGAGAGCTTCTTCTCTGGTGATGTATCTTCCGCCCTTCTGGGTCTCCACAACATAGTCCGCCATATCACCCACGGCGATACACCAGTCGTGGAAATCATCGGCACAGCCTTCGTCGTAGGTCATGCGCGAGCGACGGCAGGAGCAGGGAGAAGCAGCATACTTGCCTTCATACTTGTCAAGCCAGTGAGAGATCTTCTCGATGGAGACAGCTTCGTTGCACATGTCCACTTCCTTCTGTACGGGAATGACATGCATACCGATGCCGGCTCCTCCGGGAGGAACCATGGGGGTAACCTTCTCAAGGGGCAGTCTGGTCATATGCTCAAAGAACATACCGAGTTCCGGATGCTCGTCGATGAGCTTTAAGTTCATGTTGGAAAACTCTCCGGATCCGGGCACGAACATGGGAAGCACCCACTGTTTCTCGTGCTTTTCATTCTCCCAGTTATATTCCACAAGACCAGTATAAGAGATCTTGTCAAGCATGGCGGTCAATTCCTCATCGGACATGCCGGAGCTTTTCTTAAGATCCGCAAAGGTTTTGGGTTTACGGATAGCTTTGAAGTTATCTATCACAAATTTAGCGATATTGTCATCGTCGTAGCAAAGGATCTTAACAGCCCAGTATTCCGGGTCGTCCTTGGTTACTTTGGCAAGTCCCAGCTTAATGGGAATACGGTCTGTAATGAGCTTGCCAAGCTTGGCAATGTTCTCCTTCATGGGGCCCGAAACGTCTGCATTGTCGGGTCTTAACGGATAATTGGGATCTGTTCCTGCCATTTTGCCTCCTTATCTGTTCTTTGAGATTTCTTCACGCAACCAATTTGCAAACTCATCGATACCCTCTCCTGTCTTTGCACAGATGGGAATGATTGTTGCTTTGGGATTGCGCATTAATATGTTCTTCTTGCAGGCTTCCATGTCAAAATCGAAATAAGGCATTACATCGATCTTGTTGATGAGCACCAGGTCGCATATGGAAAACATGAGCGGGTATTTTAAGGGCTTGTCATGTCCTTCAGGAACGGACAGGATCATGGCATTCTTGGTGGCTCCCGTATCAAATTCCGCGGGGCATACAAGATTGCCCACATTCTCAAGGATGGCAAAGTCGATGTCCGAATCGATGAGTTCGTCAAGGCCCTGTCTGGTCATACCGGCATCCAGATGGCACATACCTCCGGTGTGAAGCTGAATGGACTTTACGCCGGTCTCTCTGGCTATTGTAAGGGCATCCACGTCGGAATCGATATCCGCTTCCATAACGCCTATCCTATACTCTGATTTTAACTTATTTATGACCGATTTTAAAGTGGTTGTTTTGCCGCTTCCCGGGGATGACATAAGGTTCAAAAGAAAGATACCTTTAGCCTTAAGTTCTGCCCTCAGTTTGTCAGCTTCACGGTCGTTGCTTTCATATACGCTTTTCTTTATCTCTATTACTTTAACAGCGTCCATATATCCTCCGATTAACCGCGTGCTTTGATCTCTGCACAGATCTCATCGTATCTTTCCTCATCCAGCTTGTAGAAGCGTCTGTAAAGGATTGCGGAAAGAAGCATGAAGATGCAAGGAACCAATGTCATTGCCATCAAAAGACCGATCTTCTGTCCTTCTGCCACGGACCCTACCACCTTGGCGATCTCTGCAGTCTTTGTAGCCGCATCGATCTCGCCGGTCTCGGCCTTTCTCTCGAAATCGGAGATGGCGTTGGTGTAATTGGTCACACGGCAGATGATATAAGAAACCGTGGTGATGATAACGGTAAAAGAACTTGCCATCTTGGTAAGGAAGGGTCTCATTGAGGTAATGATGGCTTCGTCACGGGTTCCGTGCTTTAACTCATTGTACTCTACGGTATTGATGATGGAGATCATCATGATGAGGTAGAGACCGTACTGACCAAGGTTTGCAGCCATAAAGCCTGCGGTAAGGATCCAGAACTTAAGGGTAACGGCAGGCATCAGGATACCTGCAAGGATCTGGACCGCATAACCTGCTGTTGCGATGACAGCCATGGAAAATACCAGCTTTCTTCTGTGGAACTTCTTGGAAAGCATGGGATAAAATATCATCAGGAAGGCGGTAGCCATAAGTCCGATGGTCTGGAAGGTTCCGTAAAGGCCGCCTTCGTAGCCAAACTCAAAGTAGATATAGTTGGCACCAACACCGCCCAGAACTATTCCGTTACCGATCTGCTGAAGCAGGAAGATAAGGCAGATCCAAAGGAGCTGATCGTTGCCTCCGATGGTCTTTACGATCTTCTTGAAGCTTACCTTGGGAGCCTCGGTCTGCATGTCGTCCCTGTTTTCTTTTACACCGATGAGAGGGAAAAGAATGAACAAAGGAGTGATGATGCAGATGATAAGTGCAATACGTCCGTAAGCAACTCTTGTGGTGCCTCCGATGGCATGCTCACCTGCGGTGAACACAGGGATAAGAACGGAAGCAAGGGTTCCGCCGATACCTGCAAAGAGAGTTGCTCTTGCGGTGAAGGCATTACGCTTGTCGCCGTCTCTTGAAAGAGCGGGAACCATGCCCCAGTAGGAGATATCGTGCATGGTGTAGGTAATGGAATACATGAAATAGATCACGCCAAAGAAAATGATGAAGCTCCATCCCGTGAGATCGGTGTTAAATGCAAGATAAACAACCACGCAGGTGGAAAGAACACCGATAAGGAGCCAGGGCTTGAATTTGCCCCATTTGCTCCTGGTACGTTCAATGATGTTACCCATGATGGGATCGTTCAACGCATCGAACACTCTGGCCGCAACCATAATGGCGGTAACCGCGCCAAGCTGCGCGGAAGTAAGATTTCTGGTGTAAAGGATAAAGAGCATGATGTAGTTCGTAAACAGTGAATAGATCATGTCACGACCCACCGTGCCGAGAGGATAGAAAATCATGTTTTTCTTTTCCTGATTCATGGGGTAACCTCCTGAAAGTAAAATGTTTTACGTTATTTATCCACAGCCTCGATAAAGTAAAGTCTCGAAGCAAAATCCTGGAACAGTCTTGTTTCACCGTTATAGCCGGTGCCGCCGAAGGCCTGGGTCAGCTTGATTCCCGCGTTGTTTAAGAGTGATCCGCTAACCACATAGTCTTCCACCTCGCCGTCCATCTTGTAGAACCTGGCGATGGTGTTGTGAAGGAAGGAATCCTTCCGGATGTGAAAAGGAGCAACCTGGTTCACCAGATCTCCGAACTCCTTGATGTTGTGCTTTAACTGGATGTTGAACACGTGGTAATCAAAGGAATCCTCAAGTCCCACGGTGCGAAGCTTTCCGTAGAAATCGTTGGGGTTGCACATTTCGTTCCAGACCATGGCCACCGCTCGTTTCTTATCGGGCGAAACAGCCATCCACTGTTTCTCTCCCACTCTGTAGAAATCTCCGAAAAAGAACACGTCTCTCCATTCCTTGTAGGTGGCAACCTGCTGCTTTATCGCTTTGAAATCCTCGGAGGTACACTCACAGAGATTGATCTCGTAACCGAATACCCCGAAGGCCGCCACGTTAAACCTGGTATCAAGGGGTGTGTTTCTTAAAGTCTGGTGATTGGGGCAGGCGGAAACATGTGCTGTTACAGTGGACATGGGGTAGCCGTAGCTGTAGCCTGTCTGGATCTTTGTGCGCTCCATGGCATCGGTATCGTCACTTCCCCAGATCTGAGGCATGTAACAAAGGATACCCAGGTCGAACCTGTCTCCTCCCGAAGCACAGCCTTCAAAAAGAATGTGCGGGAACTCCTCCGTAAGAGTCTTTAATATGTTGTAAAGTCCCAGAACATATCTGTGGGCCGTCTCTCCCTGTCTTTCGGGAGAAAGAACCCCTGAGAACACATCGGACAGGAGTCTGTTCATATCCCACTTGACGTAGTTAACGCCCTTGCAGGAGAACACGCTTCGCATGGCGTTCTTTACATACTCCACCACTTCGGGATTTGTAAGATCCAGCACCATCTGATTGCGGCAGTCCGAATGATCCCGCCCGGGGATCTTCATGGCGTACTCGGGATGGGCTCTGAAAAGATCACTGTTTTCACAGATCATCTCCGGCTCAACCCAGATACCGAAATCAAGGCCCAGTTCGTGTATCTTGGCAGCCAGGCCTTCGATACCGCCGGGAAGTTTCTTTTTGTTTACATACCAGTCTCCGAGAGAGCAGGTATCATCGTTTCTCTCTCCGAACCAGCCGTCATCCATTACAAAGAGCTCGATTCCCGCTTCCGCAGCCTTTCTTGCCAGGGAAAGGAGTCTTGACTCGTTGATGTTAAAGTAAGCCGCCTCCCAGGAATTAAGAAGGATGGGACGGTGCTTGTACTTATACTCACCGCGGACTATATGCCTGCGGACAAAGTGCTGCATGTTAAGGGATATGCCGCGATAACCCTTGGCGGAGAAGGTCATTACGGCCTCCGGTGCCTCGAAGTTCTCCCCTTTATTCAAGATCACGGAAAAGTAAGTGGGATCGATACCGGATAGGAATCTTGTCTTGTAGAAGCTTCCCACTCCCGCACTTTCGTAGTGATTTCCGGAATAGATAAGATTGAAACCGTACCCTTCGCCGGAGCTTTCACAGGTGTCGGGATAGGTTAACATAACAAAGGGATTGTTCCTGTTGGAGGATACTCCCGCAAAGGTGTTGTTTACCAACGTCCCGTGGGTCACCACCGTATCATGTCTGTGCATCTCTCTTGCCCAGTTGCCGCCGAAGGTGGTAAAGGTAAGCCCGCAGTCGTCAATATCCACCTGGGTACTCATGAGCTTAAGGAGCTTAACGGGTTCCTCGCCCTCATTCCTTACGGTGCTACGGCGCCCGATGACGTCACAGTTTTCAAAGACCGTATAGTACATGTCAAGGTACACCGGTTTATGCCTGTCTTTGAGAGTGACTCTCAGGCACCCGCTCTTTTCCTCACCGTCACTAACGGCAGTGGGAAGAGTCTTTGCACTGACCGGACCTTCATACACTTCGTAAGAGTCAAAGATAAAGTCGGTAGTTCTGCTGCCGTCCGCATATTCTATGATGGCAAAGGGCTCGCGGTAATCACCCTTTCCAAGGGATGATACCTCTAAGAGCATATCCTCCGTTGCGGTAACGGAGCCTGGCTCATAGGTAACCGCCGTACCCTTGCCGTGGCTTATCTTTTCGTGCATGGCACGAAGCGCATCCGCAGCCGTTTCATCGTCCACAGACACCCTGCTTCCGTAGTGAAGGTGCTCAAGCATCCCTTCCTTGGTGGTGCCGAATGCATAGCTTGTGTTTTTGGTGTTCAGGATAAAATTATTGTCCCTGACAAAGATCATAGGCACCTCCCTTATCCTTTCTTAAGAGCCATTGCCGCTTCCACGACCTTGTAGGCCCCGCTGTAAAGACCGATCTTATTGTTCTCTTTTATGCTCTCGCACATATCTTTAAGTTCGTATTCGCTGTTCATAAAGAGATCCACCATCTGCAATGTGTGGGGGATGTCCCTGCATTCAAGGGTTCCGTCGCCCATCTCCGCTGAGTGGATGGCGCCCCACATCTCATGCTTGCCCACTCTTCTGATAAAGAGCTTTGGAATGGGGTAAAAAGCAAGTTCACTGGGTTTAGTCACCATTACGTCGCAGCTTCTCATCAAAAGATTGGTGCAGTAGACCGCCTCGAAGATGTTCTTGTGCCAGAAACCGTGAACCCCGGTAACATCGGTATTTTCATCCAGAGCCTTTGTGGCGAACTCCTCGGTTTCCTTCCAGTTGTCCATATGATCCGTTGAAAGGGCGGCCATTTCCGGGATCTCTGTCTTAAGGGCATCCCAGACTCCTCTGTAATCTCCCACATTCACATAGAGAGCAGCTTTGCCTTCTTTGATGAAGGGGATCAGGTGCTTTATGATAGCTGAAAAGATCTCTTTCTGAGCGCCGGCGCCGCCTATGGTAAGAAGAAACCTCATGGGCTTTCCGCTTTCTTTACGTCTGATCCTGGCATCGCAGTCCCTGTCGATGTTTATAACCAGCTCGTGGTCGATGTAATGTCCGGTGTAAATCAGGCTGTCTGCGGGCATGGGAAGGTTCACCTTATCCTTGTTCATGCCGTTTAAGATCCTGTAGCCCTGGTATGCGTTCTTACACTGAATGGTATGTACGGCTCCTTCCGTTAAGTGAAGGGCCATGGGCCAGTTGTCGGGGATCGCGTTGACAACATATTTTACCCCTGCGTGAATGGCTGCCTGAGCGGGCCAGGCATGGGTTCCCACAAGGGGGATGTCCTTGGGCACGTTCTTAAATACGGGAGCCATAAGTTCCGCATTCTTCTGATCCGAAGCATTGTAGGAAAGGGCCCTGAAGCCTTCGTAGTTCATGGGTTCCCAGACAAGCTTGTTGAATATGGGGTTCTTGGAAAGTCTTGATCCCAAGGAGTACAGGTCGTTCTGACCGCCTATGACCTTGGTGCAGGTGGTCTCTCCGTATGAATTAAGATCCATCCAATAAGGGATAAGTCCCATGGAACGGGCAGCCGAAGCTATGGCCATAGAAATACGGTAGTGTCCGAAGCCCATCCTGATATTACCCACAATGATCCCATTCTCCCTGTCCCAGTCAAGGGTGGAAGAATCCACGGAACTGTCGTAATGAGCGTTCTTTGAAAGGTCCCCCACCAGTACGTTAACTACTCCGAGAGAGTCCCCGATATAGGGGTTCTTACTTAACTTTACGGGATAATCCGCTGCGGAATCATCGCCGTATTTACGGGCATATTTAGCCTTGGATCTGCAGGCTTTTTTATAATCTTTTTTTGATATCTCGTTACCAAAGATGATCTTGGATCTTTCCATTTGGGTCCTCCTGTTAAGTCTTGGGCTTTATATTTCATTCACGCTCTCTTTGCGAACGGTAAATTCGAGGGTCGTACTTCCACATTGGGCATTGGAAAGAGTTACGGTACCGCTTCCCTCTCCCAGGGTCTTTACGTAGACTCCGCACATACCGCCCTTAAAGCCCACCACCGGTTCACCGATAAGTTCCAGGCTTCCAGATACGCTTATATTAAGGGGTTCGTTAAAGAAGCAAGCCACATTTCCGTTATCATCCACGGCTTTGATCCTTATGGCCGCCACGTCATAGGTTTCTTTTTCCGTAAGGATAGTTCTGTCGGGGACAGCCTCAAGATGCAGGCTCTTTACGGGCTTCTTTGTAAGGGTCTTTACCACCTTGCCGTCCTTGACGGCCTCGAATCTGTATTCAGTGGCAGCTCCGCCCCAGTCACCCACATATTTGTTGTAAAGGGGCACCGCCAGGGCAGGATTCATGTGATGGAAGATCACAAGTCTTGCCACCAGAGCGTAGAATCTCTTGGGCGGATGGCTCATGCCGTATATGGCCACAATGTTGAGGGCTTCCTTTAATGCCTTCTTGTAGCCCTTGGAGCCCTGCTCTCCCGCATCCACCGCGTCTCCGATGAAATCGTCCACCATGATGGGACCGTGAGACAGGTGTCTGTAGGGTGAAGCCTTGGGGAAATACTCCTTTATGAACCGGTCGTTTTTGTACATCTTAACGGAATCCGCATTGGTAAATATCCAGGTGATGCCTCTGTTGCAGGCCGGGTGCTCACCTATATCCATGGAAGAAGAAAGATAAAGCACATCCTCCCGGTTTCCGAGAGCGGAATATACATATGCGGCGGTCTTTTTGTTCCTGAACATATCAAGGACGCCGTGGTAGCAGATACGGTCTCCGCTGCCGAAATCCTTGTGGGTATTGTAGTCAGACATGCACCAGCCGAAAGATCCCGCTATGTCCTTGCCCCCTGCGATGGCATCAAGAACATTGGCGTGTCTTATGGCGTGTTCCCTGCGCTGTTCCTCGTCGTCAAAGGCTTTGGTGGGATACATGTGTCCGTTGTATTCGCTGACAAGATAGGGTCTGTTTACGTCGGAAGTAACCTTTTTCTTGGGCTCGCACCCTCTATTGTCACCTTCGTGAACAAAGTCGTTGTAGGTATAGACATCCTCCAGGAAGCTTGACTTTTTAAGGGCTCTCACACCGCCTGTGGGGCGTGTGGGATCAAGCTTACGGGCCGCTTCGTTGGTTTCTTTGTAAAAAGCATCGTTATCGGCGGATTCGTTGATACGCACACCCCAGAGTATGATCGAAGGGTGATTTCTGTACTGAAGCACCATGTCTTTAACGTTCTGGACAGCTCTGCTCTGCCAGTTCTCACCGCCGATATGCTGCCATCCGGGGATCTCCGTAAACACCAAAAGTCCCAGTTCGTCGCATTTGTTCACAAAATGCCTTGACTGAGGATAGTGGGAGGTCCTGACCGCATTGAGGCCAAGCTCGTTCTTAAGGACAAGGGCGTCCATCTCCTGCATGGATGCAGGCATGGCATAGCCTACATAGGGGTAACTCTGATGACGGTTCAAGCCACGGATCTTGACCTTTCGGTTGTTAAGGTAGAAACCGTCTTTCTTAAACTCGGATTTTCTGAACCCAAATCTTACGATATATTCATCCGTGGGGTCCGGATTTCCCTTCTTATGTAAACCAATCTTTACATTATACAGAGTGGGGGTATCAAGATCCCAAAGTTCCACATTTTTGACGGGCATGGAGAATACGGTATTAAGGCCCGCCGCGGGCTTTATCCCCGCTTCCCTGCCGTCAACGGACACTCTTAATTCAAGCTCCGACAGTTCCCCTGCACAGGCCTTTGAAAGAGTCACCTCGCCGGTGAGTATATAGGGGTCCGCATCGATGTCACAATGCAAGAACACATCCTCTATATATCTTGTGTCGCTGACTTCAAAATAAACATCCCTGTATATTCCGCCGTAGGTCATGTAGTCGATCACAAAACCGAAGGGCGGCTGATCAAGGGTTTCATTGCTGTCCACTCTGAGGGCGATGACGTTCTTTGCCCCGAATTTAAGGATCTCACTTAAGTCCGCCGTAAAGGCCGTATAGCCGCAGCAGTGGGTGAATACCGGTTTCCCGTTCACAAAAAGCTTAGCCTCGTGGGCTACACCTTCAAAAGTAAGGCGCACGGACTTACCTTCCCACTCCGCCGGCGCCGTAAACTCCTTACGGTATGCACTGACGCAGGCATACTCGCTCTCATCGAAGTAATTAAAGGGTGTGACCTTAACGGTATGAGGAAGGCGCACCCGGGTAAAAGCCGAAGTATCGCACTCTTCCGCCATAAAGGAGTCCTCAAAGGAGTCGGTAAAGAGCCAGTCGTTGTTAAAATATACTCTGTTTGACATAGATTCCCCCGAATGTGTTACTTCCTGATGCCCTCAATTATTATGTCAACCACCTGGTCCAGGGCTTCACGATAGGACAGTTTGCTCTTTGAGATGATGTCTCTTCTGAAAAACTGCTCTATGGTGGCTTCAAAAAGAAGCTTTACGATAGAAATATCCACGGGCTTTAAAACCCCTTCCTTAATGCCCCGCTCCATGAGCTCGATGGTGGTCTCCCATCCTGTTTCAAGGCGCTTTTCCACCTTCTCATAGATGGAAGGATACTTGTCTTTAAGAAGGTACATCTTTCCGAAATCCAGTTCTTTGTAGCTTTCGGGCATAACGCCTAAGATCTTGCGGATCTTTTCAAGAGTGGTGAGGCTCTGGTCCTTCATGACCTCTCTCTCACTTTCCTTGATGCCGTCGAACAGATAGTCCACCACAGCAAGAAACAGGTCTTCCTTGTCGGAGTAGACCACATACATTGTTTTTTTGCTTATGTGACAGTGTCCCGCCACATCATCCATGGTGAATTTGAGACCCTTTTCATTAAAAAGAACGATGCAGGCACGCATGATCTCTTCTTTGATCTCATCGATACTTTTAGATACTCTTGCCATAAATACCTCTCGATTGTATGGGTGATTTTCCCGGTCAATGGTAAAAGCAATGAACTTTTGTGGAAACTAAAATTATATATTCAGTTTCCTAAATCGTACCAAATCACATCGGTTTTGGCAACAAAAAAAGCGCCGAAAATCGGCGCTTGTATTTGTGTAAATATAACAATAACCGGGTTATCCCAGTACTTTGACAAGATAGTCCCAGGTCCTCTTGGCACTGCTCAAAGAAAGTCTCTCTTTGGTGGTATGTATATCGAACATGTTCGGTCCGAAGGAAACACAATCAAGATCGCTTATCTTTCCCGCAAACACACCGCACTCAAGACCTGCGTGAAGTGCCTGGATCTCAGGCTCTTTGCCGTACACTTCCCTGTAAACGGATACCATTCTGTCTCTTAAAGGAGAATTCTCTCTGTAAGCCCAGCCGGGGTAATCTCCGTGTACGCGGGTGGAAACTCCGTACTCTTCGGCAATGTTCTTAAGTTCGTAGAGAAGACGTGCTTTCTTGGCATCCACATTACTGCGGACGGATACGGAAAGGGTCACCTTGGAATCATCCATACTGATGATACCCCTGTTAAGGGAAGTCTCCGTAAGGCCTTCAATGTCTGCGCTCATGGCGATAACACCGTTTGGAAGTGCGGAGAGGAAACCGGATAAAGTGTAGTCCGGATTTGCATACCAGCTGCCGTTATTTGCAGCAGGTGCTTTTTCCGTCATGGTGATCTGTGCCTTGGTCTCTACGGTAAGGTACTTTTCAAGGACTTCGTAGCGGATTATCTCAAAGAGTTCTTTTTCCACGGGTTTGCAAAGGACCGTGGCGCTGCAGGAGTCCGCAATGGCATTGTCTGCCACACCGCCCTTAATATCGTTAATGGCGAGAAGAAGCTTTGCATCGGCCAGTTTCTTTAAGATATCTCCCACAAGGCAGATGGCATTGGCTCTTCCCTTGTGGATCTCTGTACCGGAATGACCTCCCAAAAGACCGCATACGGAAATCTCGTAGGAAACGCCTTCACCGGGCTCGACCTTTGTCATGGGGAACTCAAAATCTATCCTGGCTCCGCCTGCGCAGCTTACAAGAAAAATCCCTTCTTCTTCGGAATCGATGTTGATCATACGCTTGCCGGTAAGTACGGAAGTATCCAGTGCAACGGCACCAAGCATTCCCACTTCTTCATCTACAGTGACAACAAGCTCGATCTTGGGAAGGCTAAGGGTCTCATCGGAAAGAAGCTGCATTCCGTATGCGACGGCAATACCGTCGTCGCCTCCGAGGCTGGTACCCTTTGCAAAAAGAAAATCTCCTTCTTCACAAAGTTCCAGGGGAGTTACGGTCATATCCCTGTCATCGTCGCTTACAGCCACCATATCCATATGTCCCTGGATAATGACCGGCTCATCATTCTCGCGGCCCTTTGTGGCTTCTCTGACGATTATCACATTGCCTGCTTCGTCCTTTTTGTACCAAAGGTTATGTTCTTTGGCAAAGTAACAAAGATGATTTGAGATCGCTTCCGTGTTTCCGGAGCCGTGAGGTATCTTGCAGAGTTCTTTAAAATAGTCTAAGTAATTCATTTCCGCCTCAAAACATATCCCGCAGTTTTCACTGCGGGATAACAATTATGCTGTAGCTTCGGTTGTCTCTTCTTTAGCAGCCTTCTTCTCGGTCTTCTTAAGAGCCTTCTTTGCTGCATCGCAAAGTGCCTTGAATCCGTCTGCATCGCTTACTGCCAGTTCTGCAAGCATCTTTCTGTTGATGTCGATACCTGCGGTCTTAAGGCCGTACATAAACTTGCTGTAGGAAAGTCCGTTAAGTCTTGCTGCTGCATTGACACGGGCGATCCAAAGCTGTCTGAACTGACGCTTTCTTTCCTTACGTCCCTGATAAGAGGAAGTAAGAGCTCTCATAACCGACTGTTTAGCGGTTCTGTACTGTTTGGAACGGGCTCCTCTGTAGCCCTTAGCGAGCTTTAATACTCTGTTATGTCTCTTCTTGGCGTTTAAGCCACCTTTAATTCTTGCCATTTTTTCATTCCTCCAATCAACTTACATGTAAGGTAAAATCTTCTTCATATTCTTAACATTGGTGATGTCCGTGATAGCGGGCTTACGAAGATTACGTTTTCTCTTCGTGGACTTCTTTGTTAAGATATGGCTCTTGTAAGCCTTGGATCTTTTTAACTTACCTGTTCCTGTAACTCTAAAGCGCTTTGCAGCGGATCTGCTTGTTTTCATCTTGGGCATGGTATCTTCCTCCTACTTGTGTAACAAAAAAATATATTTTATCCGGATCAGTTTTTCTTACCGGTTAAAAACATTGTCATGCTGCGGCCTTCGACCTTGGGTGCCTTCTCGACTACCGCACAGTCAGAAAGACCTTCGGCAAAATCATCAAGGATATGCTTGGTGGTCTGCATGTGTGCCATCTCACGACCTCTGAAACGAAGAGTAACTTTGACTCTGTCGCCCTTTGTAAGGAACTTTCTTGCTGCCGTGATCTTGGTGTTAAGATCGTTGGTGTCGATGTTGGGAGAAAGACGTATCTCCTTGATCTCAACCACGTGCTGTTTCTTCTTTGCTTCCTTTTCCCTGCGCATCTGTTCATACTTGAACTTGCCGTAGTCAACAATGCGGCACACAGGCGGCTGAGCCGTAGGTGCTATCTTTACGAGATCGACTCCCGCTTCCTCAGCCAGTTTCATGGCGTCCTTGGAAGACATGATCCCTAACTGCTCACCGTTCTCACCGATAACGCGGACTTCCTTGTCGCGTATCTGCTCATTGATCATTAAATCGCTAATTGCTTTACCCTCCAAATGATAAATAAGAAACAAAAAAAGTGGATACACAGGGCATCCACTTAAATATCTGAATCAAATGCGACCGGTTCGCACCGAAAACTCATATATTTAACGCCCGTTAAGCTCATTGCCACGGGGTGAGAGCGGATACTCTGCTTCGATGTACTTTACGTACTTTGATAAAATAACACGGTTTTATACCCTTGTCAACAACTTTTTACAAGGTTTGAAACCCTACTCCCTATTCGAAATACTCAGGTCCCAAAAAAGCACGGGCATTGGCATCGGCATTTTCATCGTCCCTGACAAAATAGGAATAGGAAATGTAGATGTAATCCTGCATCTCATCAATGCCGTAATTGCTCTTTACAAAGGCAAGGATATTGTCATCGTACAGGGCGATCTTGTACCACTCGCCGGCTTTGGGCACGTCGTCAAGGAGCGCACTCCAGAAACCGTTCTTAAACTCGGAATACAGAGGCTCGTCGATAAAGGTCATGCCCACATCATTCCACTTGGTCTTAACCTTGCCGTCCACAACGTACTTGTAGTCTGCGGTGTACTTACCGTCCTGATCTTTGATCTCAAGGCTTGCCTTAACCCAGGGATCGTCCCCCACATAGGCCTCGATCTCGCCTTCAAGCTCGCCTGCGATCATCTTCCACTTGCCGGGAAGCTTGGAAGCATCGGCAACACTTGGAAGCACCGGCATCTCCCCGCCACGCTTAAGGGTGATGGTGCCCCGGTTTTTCTTTATGTCTTCAAAGGAGATCCTGTCGTCCGCATAGTTAAGAAGGTACTTGGAAACATCTTCATCGCTGTCTTCGCCGGCATAGCCCCATTTCTGAGTAAGTATGATGGTATCTCCGTCCACGTTCCAGGTAAGTTTCGTCCCGAAGAAAACATCGTAGCCTTCAAGGCCCGACTCCATAGTCAGCGGCTCTCTGTAATAAAAGGACCCGTCCTCAAAAAGAAACAGTTCGATACCCGCAGTCTCTTCCGTGGGATCCGCAGTGACCCAGTAGGAACCTTCCAGCGGAGCGTAGACCACAGGCTCCGGTTCTTTTTCTTCCGATACGCTTGCTTCCGAAGAAGAAACCGTGGTCTCGGTGCTGCTTGAAGCCGAAGTGTCCGTATCTTTCCCGGATACCGATGCCGAAGCCGAAACCGTATTCGACAAAGAACTTGAAGATGCGGATTCGCAGGCCGTAAGACCCAGCGATACTACAGTGAGCAAAACCGTTACTGTCTTTAAAAGTCCACTCTTACGCATATGCCCTCCCTATGTAAAGCCCAAAAGTCTGACCCCCGTCCGACATACCAAAACCATCACGCAGCACCCTTACAGGCGCCTTAAAAGCAAACAAAGCTCTCCACAGACGTGAAGAGCTTCATTGAACATTATGCATTCTTACCGCAGCACTTTTTATACTTCTTTCCGGATCCGCAAGGGCAGGGATCGTTGGGGTATACCTTGGCTTCCTTGCGAATGGTCTGAGACTGCTTCTGCTCCTTGTAAAGAGCTTCCTGCTTTTCCTTATCGAAAATGTCGTCCCACTCTTCAAGGCCGTAGAGCCAGTCGGCGCCTGCGGCTACCATGTTCTTGTAAAGAAGTTCCTTGTCAAAGCAAAGACTTACCTCGGTGTCTGCCTTCATGGTCTCGATGGGATTGGGAGTCTTGAGGGAATCATTGATACCGTCAAGGAATCCGGTCATGATCATCTGGGTGACCTTAAATTTCTTGGCAAGATCCGCAACGGTTCCGGTAACAACCTCATCGGGAGTCTTTAAGAGTTTCTTGTAGATCCCCTTCTCTTTCTCAAAGTAATCGGACCAGAGAGCCTTTAATTCTTCCTGGCCGGCTGTTTCGGAATATGCGGTGGAACGCCATTTTTCAAGTAATGTCTGTGCCATAAAATCTCCTCATAAAAAGCAAAATTGATATCTCCGCGTAGTTTAGCACAAAGAAAAAAAGAATGCAACCTACTTATCTTTGTCCACAAAAAAGTCAAAATCCGCTATGGTATGTTTCCTTGTGAGCTTACCCACGATCCATATATAGATCCATGCCAGGATGGGACCGAAAAGGGTAAATCCCAGGCAGATCCTGAACATATGCCTTGCGACGTCCGAATTGAAAAAAGAAAGGATCAGTGTCACAAGATATAAAAGAACGATAAGTGCTACCGTAACAAGGGCCGCCGTTCTTTGTGCCTTACTGTATTTGGGCCTTGCAATCCCGCCCTCGGCTTCGGTGATCTTCCGGATCTCTCCATCCGCAGACTTAAGATCCTTAAAGACAACACCGTGCATACCTGCGGCCTTTGCGGCTGCGATATTCTTTTCAAGGTCATCGAGGAAAATGCACTCCTCGGGCTTTAAAGAATATTTATCGAATAAAGCCTTGTAGATCTCGGGCTCCGGTTTGCAAAGCTTAACATCGCAACTGAGTATATATCCGTCCAGCATGGGAAGGAAATCCAGGGCATCGGCGCACTCCCTGCAGGCCTTGTAAGACATGTTGGAAAGACAGTAAACCTTATAACCCCGACGCTGAAGATCGATTATCCAGCCCTTGGCGTATTCAAACTGGGTGAGCATCCCTGTTATGTCGGAAAGAACGGCCCTGATCCCATCTTCGACTCCGGGATCGTTAGCGACAAAAAGTTCCATGAGTTCGTCATCGGACTTTACGCCCCTGTCCACTTCGTTCCAAAGGGGCGACATGACGGTTGCTTTTACCACACGGTCAAAAGTCTCGCCGGTAACACCGTGCCTCTCAAAATGTTCGCGCCAGCCGAAGTTCACCAGCACATTGCCTATATCAAAAACTATATTCCTGATCATAAAGATAACTCCCGTCCGTCAAAACAACGACCGGACATTTATACGTTGATCTCGGCTTTGAGACCGAGAAGTTCGGCATTCGCAGAAAGCACGGGCTTTACAAACTTTTCAAGATAAGCCTCGCACTGGGTGGTGGCGCGACCTACATACTTTGAAGGCTCCATAAGGAGTTTCAGTTCCGCAAGGCTCATGCCGAAGGCTTCATCCTCTGCGATAAGCTCAAGAAGGTTGTTGTCAAGGCCTTCGGATTTAACACGCTTGCCCGCTTCCATGGAAAGGGTACGGATTTTTTCGTGAAGTTCCTGTCGGTCTCCGCCTGCTTTGACCGCATCCATCATGATATTCTCGGTAGCCATGAAAGGAAGCTCGCTCATCAAGTGCTTGTCTATAACCTTGGGATATACCACCAGGCCGTCCACCACGTTGAGGCAAAGATCCAGGATGCCGTCGATGGCAAGGAAGCCTTCGGGTATGGAAAGACGCTTGTTGGCGGAATCGTCCAGGGTCCTTTCAAACCACTGGGTAGCGCTGGTGATGGCGGGATTCAGCGCATCGATGATCACATATCTTGAAAGGGAAGCGATACGTTCGCTTCTCATGGGATTTCTCTTGTAAGCCATGGCGGAAGATCCTATCTGGCTCTTTTCGAAGGGCTCCTCCACTTCCTTAAGGTGCTGGAGCAGGCGGATGTCGTTGGACATCTTGTGAGCGCTGGCAGCGATCCCCGCAAGGATGTTAAGGACTCTTGTATCCACCTTTCTGGAATAGGTCTGTCCGGATACGGGATAGCAGGCCTTAAAGCCCATCTTCTCTGCGATCATGGGATCGATCCTGTCGATCTTTTCTTCGTCGCCCTCAAAGAGTTCCAGGAAGGAAGCCTGGGTACCGGTGGTTCCCTTGGAACCAAGAAGCTTTAAGGTGGACTGTACATAGTCAAGATCCTCAAGGTCCATCATGAATTCCTGGGTCCAAAGAGTTGCGCGCTTGCCTACGGTAGTGGGCTGAGCAGGCTGAAAATGGGTAAAAGCAAGGGTAGGTACAGCCTTGTTCTCTTCGATGAAGGAGGCAAGCTTTGAGATAACATTCACCAGTTTCTTTTTAACAAGCTTCAAAGCCTCGTTCATAACGATGATGTCCGTGTTGTCCCCAACATAGCAGCTGGTGGCGCCAAGATGGATGATACCCTTGGCCTTGGGGCACTGAACACCGTATGCATACACATGACTCATGACGTCGTGACGCACTTCCTTTTCTCTTGCCTTGGCCACATCGTAATTGATGTCCTCGGCGTGAGCCTTCAATTCCGCGATCTGCTCGTCGGTAATGTTGAGTCCCAGTTCTTTTTCCGTCTCTGCAAGAGCGATCCAGAGTTTTCTCCAGGTCTTGAATTTCATGTCCGGAGAAAAGATATACTGCATCTCCTTGCTTGCATAGCGCTCCGAAAGGGGGCTCTGATAAACGTCTGTTGCCATGTTGATCTCCTTTAACGTTCGTATTGTTCCACAAGTCTTAGGATCGAATCCGCGGACTCGGGGTATTCTTTGATTATCCGCTTGATCTCGTCACCGTTGTCCACGGCGATCTTCTCGTTGTATTCAAGCTGTTTTCTTAATTTCTGGCGGCGTCCGATGAGTCTGTGACGGATCTCCACCATTTCCCTGGAATCGTAAAGCGCGTCGGTCTGGTGGATCCAGATCTCCGGGGTCACGATCTTCTGGTTCTTAAGCGCCCTTACAAGCCTGGCCATTTCATCCTCATAGACCGCTTCGTTGCGCTCGAAATTCCTGCGGTCTTCCTTTTCTTTGGCGTAGCGTTCGTAAAGGCTCTTTAACTCTCCCGCACTTCCAACATCATACTTGGTGTAAAGATAGTCAAGAAGGTTACGGTTGTTAACATATCGTATTTTGACTTTATTTTCAAGAAGAATAAGTTCGTTGGCCGTATTGTCGATCCGTTTTTTCTCGGAAACACGGTCCGTATATTTGACATAGAGCACCGTCAGGGCCACCGCAAATATGATTATGGTGGCATAATAACCGTAGTTCACGTCAAGGTTCGTGAGAAAATCCAGCGCCAGCAAAAGAAGGATCAGTACCGCCGCCGTAAACAGTGCAATGGTCACGAAAGTCCTGTAATTCTCTATGGAGGAAGCAACCTCTCTCCTGCGGTAATCGTAGGCGGAGCGTTCCTTGTCGATACGGTTTAAGTCGCTCTTGACCTTCTCCCTGTAGCTTTCCTGCTCGGTAAGCTTTGCGATGCCTTCCTTGGCTTCCTCTTCCATGGCCGCCATGCGGTTAAACTCCGCTTCGGTCATGAGGCTTGGCTTAAGCACGTAGTCATCGTGGGTCTTACGAAGATCGTGGATGTGCCTTGCGATGTGCTCTATCTGTTCCTTGTCCTCCTTGGGAAGGTTCTCTATGTCTTCCATGTCGGTGAGGTACGAAGTCACAAGAGCATACTCCGCATTGATGCGATCCAGCTCCGAAGAGGCCTCGTGCATCTCGTCGAGGCAGTTCATCACATACTGCTCCCGCAACACGGGGTCTTTAAAGTTCAACGAGGATTTGTCTTCCCAAACCTTGCCCTCAGCTTCGTAATCCGTAAGGTCGAAGTCTTTTATTTTCTTTCGCCTGAAAAGATTCTTCCAAAATCCCATAAGTTAGTTACCCGCTTCGTCGCCCTCTAACACGACGTCTCTGTAATCTGCCTTAAGTTTCTCGGTCATGCGGCCTATCTCTTCGTAGTAAAGGGATGCGTTGCCGGTATCCTTCAATGCGAAAAGATCACGCATGCTCCTGGCTCTGTCGCTGCTTTCAAAAGAATTCTTTGCTTCTTCAAACCGGCTTTCGATGCCGATGCTCTGCTTATAAGCCTCCTGTTGTGAGGCAATGAGCTTGATATAATCGTCGTCCGAGAGTCTCAGTCTCATGGCCGCAAGATAGTGACCGTAAGCCTCCTCATTGCCCGGATCGATCTCATAGGCATTCTTAAAGCACTCCGCAGCATCCGCCGCAAGATAAAGGGCCATAAAGGCCACGCCCATGTTGTTGTAGATCTTGCTCTTTAATGCGGTCTCATCGTCGGAAAGGGAATCCAGCACGTGCCTGTACTCTTTGACCGCCAGTCTGTAATGTCTGTTTTCAAGAAGAAAATCCGCTTTGGCCTTCCACTTTTCGAAAACACTCATGGAGACGTTCATGCGAAGGATGCTCTCAACCTTCTCGATCTCATCTTTGCTGTAAAAGCCCACGTAATCAAGGATGGTGCCCACAAAGGCCACCGCCTGGGCATTCTGATTTATGAGGGTGTAAAGAGATCCCGCCAGCTCCGTGAGCCCCAGCTGATTGTATATCCAGTCCGCCAGTTCACGGTTCACTATGTCGTTGTCGATAAGAAAGGCATTTTCATAAAGAACGTAGCAAAGTTCCTCAACGGAATAGAGATTGACATACACTTTTTCAAAATAGAAAGGTGTCTTTGCAACTTTGCCCACGCAGTCAAGTGCCTGACAGATCATATGTTGATCACCTCATTCCACTCAAGTCCGCTCATGGGGAACAGTTCTCCGAAGCCAAGATCCTTTACCTTGACTTCCAGTTTGCTCTCAGACTGCATGCGCACCGTGATCTCAAGTCTGGTGGTCTTGGGAGGGCGCTTCGGAAGATCTCCCAGGGTGATATCCACCACCTCGGGATTCTTACCCGTCATGGGAGTTATGACAAAAGAAAGCTTGTTACCCTGATTCAGGATGATGTTGCAGTGATTTTTTGCCTCGAACCAGTTTACTCCCGCATCCAGCAGTGGCATGTAGGATACGTTACCCCGGCGCAGGACATTGATGCCCACATTGGCCTTTAACTTGTCATTGCCAAGGAAAACATGGTTATCGCTGAGTATGGTCCTGTAAAGCTTGTTCTTTGCGGCATAGCAGGCGCCCTTCGAATACAGGTTATTGCCTTCGAACACACGTCCCTTGGCGCACAAAAGCTTAACGGACTCTTTGAAAAGTTCCCTGTTAAAGCCGTCGCCGATGAAGTATACGGCGGAAATGATCCGGTTCTCGATAAGCTCGTTGATAATGGAGCAAAGCTTCATGTCTCCCGCTTTGGCTTCGGGGGAATCGGGAACGCAGTCTTTGTACTCCGAGATCTTAAAGGAAGGATAGTTTCCCGGATCTATAAAGGCCACCACAGGAGTTGTCTTCTTGTTGCATTCAAGCCTTAAGGACTTAAGATTGTCCGAAGAAAAGTCCAGCAAAAGCACGTTGTGTCCCCAAAGGACCTCCGGCTGGTAGATGTTGTAATAATAAAAGCTTTCCATGTGGCTCTGGAAGAAGACCCTGTCGGTGCTTAAGTTAAGGGACGCCACCGCTTCCGTAAGGGTCGCAGCCATATTGTTGTCAAGGGAATCCACGGTGATCATGAAGGATTTGATCCTGTTCACCGGCTCCACAACACTCAAAAGAGAAAGCACACGCCGCATGAAAAGAGCGATAAGGGCAGAAGGTCTGTAATGCTCGGAGCCGAGGACGATCTCCTCCCCTGCAGCGGCCTTTGACAAAAGCCGGTCCACCACAAAGCCGTCCTGATCGGAGTTCTTTACGGCATCGATACCCGCATACCACTGGTTAACTTCCCTTCTTCTAAACAGCACAGTGGGGATCAGGTAGCTGGCCCCACCGGGAACCATGGAAAGAGTGTTGACCTCTTCCGTGTCCGCAGGACCGAAACTGATCTGGGAATAGGTGTCCGTAAGATCAAATCCTACGGCTATCTCTCTTGTCTTTTTGCTTTTTGCGTCGTTAACTGAAATATCCAACTGTTTAACCGCCTATTGTAACTTAAACATTCTCTTGACCACGTAGTCGTGTTTGTAGTACTCGTACAGAAGATTGTCCACCGTGTCGAAATCTCCCAGAGTCTTTGCAATGGCTATATCGTTGATCTGATTGAACCGGCTGTCGGGGCTCTCGCTTATATCGCTCTTTGAGATATTGCCGCTTTCCGTAAGGAGTTCTTCCGCTTCAGTGGTCTCCGTCACGTAGTAAAGCAGGTTCTCGCCGAAGAACAGTACAAAGGACTTGGCATGGACTCCGCCGTAGATATCGGGCATTTCCTCCGTCATGTACTCGCCGCCGGTGTCATCGTCATTTTCAATGATGTAATGGATATAAACCCTTCTGCCGGGTTCGGTCTTGTATTCGATGACCGTCTTGTCAGAGAATCCCAGGAGTCTGGGTTCTTTGGACAAAAACTCCTTAAAGAAGGACATGTAGATACCTTCGTCCAGCAGTTCGTTAAGGTATTTTACGATGATCTCGCCTGCCGTATCATCCTTGGAAGCGGGATATTCGGAATAGTACTTCAGATATGCCAGTTTACATACGGTGAGCATCTTCTCCCCGCACATCTCAAGCCTTGCGATCTCCTCGAATACATAGCCTTCCATGACCTGTTCTTTTACAAAGAATTCAAAAGCACACTCGGAAAGAAAAGCTCTGCGGATATCAAGGGAAGCACCGCCTTTGACGAAGCGCTTGTAGATGTCCATTCTTTCGGGAACATAGTAGCCGGTATAAAGCATCTGTACCAGCATGTTCTCACACATGGTGTAAAGGTCCAGGTCGAAATTCTCGGCAGCCTTGAAGAGCTTGCGCATGTCCCTGGTCATGCCGTGGTAGTAAGCCACCAGGTATTTAAGCATGATCTCATCGTACTTGCCCTTAAAGAAAATGGAGGCTGCGATCCTGGTGACGGCAGGGGATTCCGTAAATTCGTCACGGCTTATGAGTTTGGAGCAAAGCTTCACAAGATCCTTGGGCTCCACTTCCTCGATACCGTAGGCTGTCACCCATTCGATGGCCTTGTCGAACATACCGCGAAGCACCATATATCTGATGACCTGGCTGCGGACCGCTCTTGTAAGGCCTCTGGGTTCGGTTTCGTTGAGAACTTCGTCCAGTTCCCTGATGCGGTCGTTGTAGAAATAATACTGCATCAGATTGTTGCGGACTTCGTTCTTGTAATCAGCGTCTATAAGGGGAGATTCCAGGATATGCCTGTATCTTTCCCTGTTTTCTTCGGTGATGAGCTGTGAATCCACCCTGCTTTCGCACACATAAACGTCAAACTCAAGATTGTCCTTCACATCGGAAAGGATCATCTCCGAAAGCTTGCCGGGAACGATAAGCTTCTCAAGCTCGTAATCCACGCTCTTTATATATCTGTTTGAAAGTCTGTCCTCGAAGACAAGGGTATAATCCCTGTCATAAATGGGCACATAGGCTACCCGGTTGGTAACGGGATAGACAGACTCGGTATTCTCCTTGCTGTGGTATATTGCCACGGCGGAAATATCGTCGCTGTTTACCTGGACCCTCTGCACAAACAGGATCTTTGCAAGGGCTGTGCTCATATCTTCCGTCAGTGCAAAATCCGGCAGGATAAACCTGTAAAGCTGTGCCAGATCCCTGTTGATATGACCCTCAAACATTTCGGAGGTAACGAAACGCTCCATCCTGTCACGATAGTTATCGTAGACTTCGGGCATCTCGCTCCTTAACGCCACAACTCTTGCATAGATATATGCGGCCCTCTCCCATTCAAGGGAGCTTTCGTAGGAAAAGTACAGATAAACCATCTTGGGGATGGCATATTCCTTGTTAAGATCCAGGGAATTTACATAGTATTCGTAAAGCTTTGTGATCCTGAGTTCACGCTCTATGGCCGCAAGATACCAGGGGTAATATTCCTCACCGGTCTTATCCCCCAGGATAAGGAGTTCGCATATGGCCCGGATGGTCTCATCCGTGGGAGAAACGTCGTAGCAGGTCTTTAAGATCTCATAAACCGCATCGGAATAATTGTGTTCCTTAAGGGCCACATAAACAAACTGCCGGGCCAGTTCCTCGTCGATAAGATCGTTCTTTGCCGCATAGCGCATGAGTATGAGTTCAAACCTTCCCAGCTTTACCAGCATTGAAGGATCGGCAAAAAGAAGGTTTAACGCCTCGATGTAGAGGAAAGGACTTGAGCAGTTAAGCTCCGTCACCTGACGCTCGATGAACAGCCACTTACGTGAAGGACTCAGTACATATTCCTCGGAAAGGTATAAAAGGAGCCATGCCACCTCAGCGGCACCCGGGTCCTTAAGGTATATATTCTCAACCTCTGCGGTTATCTCATCCACATAGGTCTCATCGCGGTTATAAAGGGTGGTAAGGTAAAGATAATATGCCCAGGAAGGGGAATTGTAGCGCTTGCTCTCCAGAAATTCCGTCTCTATCTGGTCCAGGATCCACTTGGCTTCGTTGTAACGCTCTTCCGTAAGCAGGATCTGCGCTTTGTAAAGACGCGCAAGGGTCATCCGGTCATTGACGGTAAGCATCCGGTCAACGATCTGCTTTGATTCCGAAAGCCACTTGTCCATGGAGATCTTTTTCATCCGGAAGGCTTCGAAATAAGTCATAAGATCCAGACGCAGGTGCCAGAGTTCCAGATATTTTGAGAAATCCTGACGGTTTACGCTCTCTCCCGCCACGGTGACCTTTACGGAAAAAGAAACATAGGAATTTCTGAAGGTTATGGTGCCAAAATCATTGCCCACATGGAGTTTTGAGGAATCGATCTCAAAGGGGAAGCTTAAGTAATTACCAAGGAAATCGCTGTCGGTGATCTCTGTCTTGTGAAGGGTGATAAAATCCGCATCGGTGTAGACATAGAGCCTGGTATAGCCCCAGCCGTTCCTGGTCACGGAAATACGCTCTTCCACCGTGCCTTCGGGATCCCTGACGGTAATGTTCTCGGTATCGCAGATATATTCCACCGCGTGCTTTTTATTTATGGCAAGAAGAAACTCTTCCACATTCTGTTCGTTGCCGTAATACTTGGAAAGGCCCAGATAGGTCTTTCTGTAGCGCTTGTCGGCACCGTTGAATACGGAAATGAAGTTGTCGGAATAGAAAAGCTTGACCGCTTCTTCCCAGTTTGCTTTGGCCAGATTGGTGAAATGGAAAAGGTTTCTGATGCTTCCGAGACTGGAATCGATGACCTTGTTCTGAACAGTGACTGTGTAGGGCAGATAGTACTCGCCCTGGTTTGAAATGATATAGATATCTCCCTGGACCACGTCGCCTTCTTCGAGGCCCATGGCAGAGAAGGTATAGCCGATCTCCTGACTGGGTCCGGAAAAAGAATCCGTTATGAGTTCCAGTCGGATGTCATTGGAATAAAGGTGTCCCTCCGTAAGGCGATTTCCGGTGCCGGACACGAAAAAGCTGCCCGTATAAACGTCCCCCGGGCACAAAGAAAGTTCGATCTTCGGAGAAGAGATCTCCAAAGAACCCTTCTCGTAATCAAATTTTCCGCTTAAAATTCTGTCTACGATCTCCCGCATATACACAAAAACCGCCGAATGGATTTGGTGGGTGTGAAACGGCTTTCAGAAAGAAAGACAGCCGATTTTGATCACACGGTATACCAAAGATAATTGTAGCACAAAACTTAGATATTTGAAAAATAAAATAATCGAAATCCACAACATTTTTTCACGTCGAACTCGCTCACTAAACTCGCTTGATTTGCCTTTGCAAGGCGCCTCTCGTGAACTCGCACGCTATGCGTGCTCAGACATGCACTCGAGCCGTCTTAGGCAAACCTACGCTTGCTAAGTGTGCTCGTAAGCCGTTCAAAAATGTTGTGGCATTTCGATTAAATATGGTCTTACTTTTCAGTTAATTTCAAAAGTACTTCGTTGCTTCTCTGTACAAAGCGGGTCATGGCTTCTGCATCGAGAGGTCCCTGCTGAAGCTTTGCAAGATCATAAAGCTGCTCGGCAAAGAGAGCCACGTCCCCGTCCTTGTGTTCGGAAATATATTCCACAAGGGGATGATTTGCGTTGAGTACAAGGGTCTCTCCTTCGCCTCCGAACATTGAAGGATCCATGCCGGGCATTGCGTACATCTTCATCATGTCGTGCATACGGCGGGATTCTTCGGAAAGAGTCAGCATGGAGGCGATCTTCTTGTTCTTAAGCTTCTCAACCTTCACTGCCAGCTTGTCGTTCTTTAAGGCCTTGGTGAATACGGGCTTAAGATCCTCTGCCTGCTTGTCCAACTCTTCCTGAGCCTTCTTGGAGGTCTTGTTCTTGAGGGTATCCTCGATATCCGCATCTATGCGCTTGAACTTGATGTTCTCATTCTTGCGCTCCAGCTGTGAAATGAAGGGCTGGTCGATGTTATGCTTTAATACAACCGCTGTCATCTTGGCCTGCTTGAACATGTTGATGTACTGGCCCTGCTGCTGTTCGTCGGTCACATAGTAAATGGTCTTTTCCTTGGGCTCTTCCTTGTTGTCGGCATCCTCGGCGGCTGCTTCGGGCTTGGCATCCTTATCGGCGGCTTCGGACTTGGCATCCTTGTCGGCGCCTTCCTTGCTTTCACCCTCTTCGTCGGTGTCGATGGGCTTAACTTCAAGGCACTCGGGCAGGGTCATGTAAGTTCCGTAGATATCCTTAAAGAGGATATAGTCGGTCATCTTCTCGCAGAACTTGTCGTCCTTTAAGCAGCCGTACTTGATGAAGGGGCTGATGTCCTCCCAGTACTTCTCGTACTCTTCTTTTTCCGTCTTGCACATACCGGAAAGCTTGTCGGCAACCTTCTTGGTAATGTACTCGGAGATCTTGTTAACGAAGCCGTCGTTCTGCAATGCGGAACGGGATACGTTAAGTGGCAGATCGGGACAATCGATAACGCCCTTTAAGAGCATCAGGAACTCGGGAATGACTTCCTTGATGTTGTCCGCGATGAATACCTGGTTGTTGTAAAGCTTGATGGTGCCTTCGATGGATTCGTACTCCATGTTGATCTTGGGGAAGTACAGGATACCCTTTAAGTTAAAGGGATAATCCATGTTCAGGTGTATCCAGAACAGAGGCTCCTTGTAGTCGTTGAACACATCCCTGTAGAACTTCTTGTAATCCTCGGGTGTGCACTCGTTGGGATGCCTTGCCCAAAGAGGATTTGTATCATTCAAAAGCTCGGGGCGCTTAACAATCTTAAGCTTGTCTTCTTCCCCTTCTTTTTCCGCCTTAATGGTTTCCTTGACCACATCGGAATCCAGCTTCTCGGAAGCCTTGATGGTCTGCTCTCCGGCATCGGGAGCCTTGGAAAGGTAGATCTCGGTGGGCATGAAGGAACAGTATTTCTTTATGACCTCACGGGCCTTGTATTCGTTGCAGAATTCAAGGCAGTCGTCGTTTAAGAAAAGGGTGATCTTGGTGCCGACCTCAGCCTTGTCTCCCTCGTCCATGGTAAACTCGGTACCGCCGTCGCACTCCCAGTGAACGGGCTTTGCACCTGCTTTGTAGGAAAGTGTATCGATATGCACTTCCTTGGCTACCATGAATGCGGAATAGAAACCGAGACCGAAATGACCGATTATCTGGTCTTCATTGGCCTTATCCTTGTACTTGGAGATAAAATCCGTCGCTCCGGAAAAGGCGATCTGATTGATGTATTCCTCAACCTCGTCGGCGGTCATTCCGAGACCGTTATCAACGAAGGTAAGGGTCTTGTCCTCGGCGTTACAGATAACATCAACCCTGCCCTTGTAACCTTCGGGCATCTCATACTCGCCCATCATGGCAAGTTTCTTTAACTTGGTGATGGCATCGCAGCCATTGGAAATAAGCTCTCTGTAAAAAATATCATGGTCTGAATACAGCCACTTTTTGATTATGGGAAAAATATTCTCACTGTTGATAGATAAACTGCCCTGTTTAGCCATATTTAACTCCTTCCGGGCTCAAAGCCCGATTTAATTCTCTATAAAGTATAAATCAAGGAATTTAAAAGTCAACGAAAAATTAGCACTCACAAATCGCGAGTGCTAATAAACCATCGTCAAACGCCTTGGTTGAGGCATTTCTCAAAATATAAATTTTCTATAAATCCTTTTACGGGTCCCTTTTAAGGTCCTGCGGAAAGCCCCCGAAAGTTAAAATTCCACGTCAAAAAAGTCCGAGGTCACCACATCCTCATCGGTAATAAGTTCGATGGAATCGTAAAGCTTTTGATTGAGGGTCTTTGTAAGGCCCGTGAGGAAAGCATTGTAGGTTTCGTCAAAGGCCTTCTCTCTTCGCTCCTTAAGGATGATCTCCTTGTTCTTCTGGGTCATTTCCACGTCAAAATCGCTGACGCACTTGATGATGTGGTAGCCCGAATCAGTCTGTATTATGTCGCTGATCTCTCCGGTATCAAGGGAAAAAGCAGCATCTTCAAAGCTTGCGGGCATCTCTCCCCGGCCGAAGGTATAGCTTAATTCCTCGTCCTCACTGTACTTTGCAGCCAAGGATTCAAAGGAATCTTCACCGCTGTCCGCCAGTTCCTTCACCAGCTTTGCGGTCTCGTAGGATTCCTTTAAAGCGCGGTCGCTGTAAGGCACGCGGTTACCCTCTCCGTCAAGAGTGTAGGTCTTTATGAGGATATGCCAGACCGTCACGATCCTGGCTTCATCGTCGCTTATCTCGGGATTTATGTCCCTTATCACATAGTCGTAAACCTTGTCCGCCAGGGCATACTCACCGTAGTAGTTCCTGATGTCCTCGGCCTTGACCCCAAGAAGTTCTTTTTCTTTGGTATTCAATGTGTCATAGAAGCGATTGGCCCGTTCGAAGACCACGTCCTTTTCTTCTTCCGTAAGTGACAGGCCGTAACTTTCGGCCATCAGGTTCATTACCTTGATCTGTGCCACCTTGGCAAGGACCATATCCTTCAGTTTATCGGAAACGGGGACACCCTCCAGAGTGTGGTTCCAAATCTCGGGGCCGTAGACTTCCTCGTAGCGGTTCTGCACCGTGGTAAGATACAGCATCATCTCCGGCAAAAAGCAGGATTTGGTGTTTATCCGCATAAGCTCGTTCTTCTCGAAGGCTGTGGTCAGGACATAGCGGCGCTTCTCACAGCCCGTAAAGAGCGTGAGTGCAAGACAAAGGCATAAAATAAGGCATGCGCCCTTCTTTATCATTCTCTGCATGTCAATAACAGATTTCCTTTTTTGTCAAACCATTGCCGGCCGTTGGTAAGCACATAGTCCGCGCCGGACAATATCCTGTCGGTGTAATCCTTAAGATCTTTAAGCTTTGTGGGAAAAGCAACTCCCCCGCCCATCAGGTTAACGTTGTGCTGGTCGGAACCTGCGGTGCCGGGAAGATCGTTGTCAAGCGCAAGCTTTGTGGCCTTTTCGTCCCAGATACAATGATCTCTGCGACCGTCTCCGGGATTTGAATGGCTGGCATTGATGATCTCGATACCGTCAACATATTTTTCGTAGGTCTTTACGGAATCTATATAGTCCGCTTCACGATAGGGGTGGGCCTGGATGATCACCCCTCCCATGGAATGGACGATGTCATACTGTTCTTCCACCGTGGCTGTCTTTAACTCCGGGTGGTTCTGCACATCCTCTATGGAAAGTCCGTAGATCAGGAAGTGCTGTCCGTAGCCGTGACTGGCTTCATAGCCTAAGAATACCTGAAATCCTATCCTGTCCCCCTCGGCCTTGGCATGTCTGTAACCGTCAAAGAACCTGTCGATCCATTCCACCCAGGGGAGATTCGGATCTATGCAGTTGTTTCCGGCCCAGTCATGGTCCGTTACCATGGTCCCAGAATAGCCGTATTCCTTGTAGGCCCTCACCATCTCTGCCGCCGTGTTCTTTGCGCACTTGCTGGATTCGGAGGTGTGCATGTGGGTCTCGTACAGATAGGGGTATTTGGCTTTGATCTCTTCAAGTGTCATGTTATTTCTTTCTTTCGTATCTCAAAAAATTGTAAACAATATCAAAGCAGTACTGCTCATCGCTGTCTGCCGTGATCTCAAATTCACCGCCCTCGTCAAGATTCTCAAAAAAAGAATCCGCTGAGTACGGATATTCAAGCTTGGTAACATGGACCGTATCGGTGTCCTTTAAGAACTCCGCATACAGTTTTTGATTATTTATTATGTAAACCTCTTCCGTGGGGTATTTTTCAAGCTCCCTGCGAAGATCCTTAAGCTCCGCAAAGGCTTTGGCTCCACGGATCTCTTTGGGAACACCCTCGGTAAAGATTATGTTGGTGCAGCCCTTTACGGGCTGCTGTCCCGGCAGGTCCTGTATGAACCGTTCACCGTATACGATAACCTTGCCCGCAACATCCTCAAGCATGGAGCGACGCTCTGCGGGTATTGATACCAGAGGACGCCCCTGGCGGTATATCCCCCAGTGGGCATCGGCTGTAACGTAGATATTCATTAAATGGCAACCTCGATCCCCGTGATCTGAGGATGTGTTTCATAGCCTTCCAGGCTCACATCGTCACGGGTAAATTTATAAAAGTCTTTGATCTCGGGATTCAAGTGAAACTTGGGAGCAGGCAGGGGCTCTCGTGAGATCAGTTCCTTGATAAGGGGCACATGTCTGTCATAGATGTGGGCATCGGCGATAACATGAACAAACTCACCCACGTTCATGTCGCAGACCTGGGCCAGCATGTGAACAAGCACCGCATACTGTACCACATTCCAGTTGTTGGCTGCAAGTACGTCCTGAGATCTCTGGTTGAGGATCGCATTGAGGGTAAGCTTATCCTCTCCGGGACGCTGGGTCACATTAAAGGTCATGGAATAAGCACAGGGGTAAAGGTTCATCTCGTGAAGATCCTGATGAACGTAGATATTTGTAAGGATCCTGCGGCTGAAGGGGTTGTTCTTAAGGTCATAGATCACCCTGTCCACCTGGTCCATCATGCCTTCTTTGTACTGATGCTTAACGCTCATCTGATATCCGTAGGCCTTGCCGATGGAACCGTCGGGATCCGCCCACTCATCCCAGATATGGCTGTGAAGGTCGTGGATGTTGTTGGACTTTAACTGCCAGATCCAGAGCATCTCATCGGTGGCGCTTTTAAGAGCGGTCTTTCGAAGGGTGAGTATGGGAAACTCCTTGCGAAGATCGTATCTGTTCACAACACCGAATTTCTTGATGGTATATGCGGGAGTACCGTCGGACCAGTGAGGGCGGACTTTCTCACCCTCGGTGCTGGTGCCGTTCTCCAGTATATCCTTGCACATATCTATAAAGACTTTATCTGCGTAACTCATGAATATTACCTCTTTTTTTGACCCTTTCTGGGTTTTTCGATGATAGGATCCGAATCCGGGTCCCACTTGTCGGAAAGGGAATTGATCTGGCTGGTAAACTTTGCAAGATCCTTGTTGGCGTGATCCTTGTTCTTCTGGATGACTGCCAGCAGTCGCTGACCTGCTGCCAGGAGTCGTGCAAAAGCATCGGAAATGGATGTGATCCTGGGCTTTCTCTTTTCGGGTGCAGCCTCCTCTATGATCTCACCGGTGGCAAGATCCACCACGGTACCCGAGAAAGGTGCATAGGCGGGGATTTTCATCTCACGGTTTACATACTCCGTAAAGGCCATGCAGGACATATCGTCACCATGGACCATAAATACCTTTTGGGGCTTTTCTTCAAAGTTTGAAAGCCATTCGGCAAGACCGTCACGATCCGCATGGCCGGAAAGGCCCGGAAGGGAGGTGATGGCGGCCCTGACACTGATGGGTTCACCGAAAAGCTTAACTTCCTCGGCTCCTTCGAAAAGTGCACGTCCAAGGGTTCCCTGTGCCTGATATCCCACGAACATTATGGTGCTTTCGGGGCGCCACAGATTGTGCTTTAAGTGGTGTCTGATACGACCCGCTTCACACATGCCCGATGCGGATATGATGACCTTGGGTTCCTCATCAAAGTTGATGGCTTTGGATTCTTCACTGGAGATGGCAAGGTTCAGTCCCGGGAAAGTAAGGGGATTGTCGCCCCGCTTGATATATTCCATGGCTTCATCGTCGAAGCATTCTTTTATGTTCTTCTGGAAGATCTCGGTGGCATCCACCGCCAGGGGTGAATCCATATATACGGGGAAGTCGTGGTATTTCACCAGTCCCCGCTCTTTGATCTGTTTGATAAAGAAAAGGATCTCCTGGGTACGCCCCACCGCAAAGGAAGGGATCACCAGATTGCCGCCTCCGTCCAGGGTTTCCTGGATTATGGCCGCGAAATCCTCTACGGAATTTACTTTTGCTTTTTCATGGAGGCGGTCGCCGTAGGTGGTCTCCATGACCACGTAGTCCGCCTTCTTGGTGTAGGCGGGATCCTTGATAAGGGGCTGATCCTTGTTACCGATATCCCCGGAAAATACTATGGTCTTGCGAATGCCGTCCTCGTTAAGAAAGATTTCGATGCTGGCGGAACCAAGCAAATGTCCCACATCGGTAAAACGAACGGTTATACCCTCTGCGATCTCCACCATGGAGCCGTATTCACAGGGTACAAGGCGCTTGATGGTGCCGTCCGCATCCTCCATGTTGTAGATGGGCTTGATGTCATCGGAAAGGGTGTCGCTACGTTTCTTTTTCCTTGATTTCCACTCTGCTTCCTGCATCTGGATATGGGCGCAGTCACGAAGCATGATGGCACACAGCTGGACCGTAGCCACCGTAGTATAGATATTACCTCGAAATCCTTTGGAATACAGGTATGGAAGCATACCCGAATGATCCACATGAGCGTGGGTCAGAAGAACAAAATCGATCTCTGCCTCAGAGCAGGGAAGACCTTTGCTTTCATAAGTCATGTTGCCCTGTTCCATACCGCAGTCAATAAGAAATTTCTTGCCGCAGGCCTCAATAAAATGACAGCTCCCCGTAACCTGATGATTGGCTCCCACAAACCGAAGTTTCATTGGAAAATACCTCCCGAATAGGATCAGATTTTGTTACCCCATAACAGGATTATAATACAAATCCCACGGCAAAAGCAACCGCAACAGCCACCGCCGCAACAAGCACCAAACTCCGCTCAAAGTAGGCTAAAATAAGGGCTGCGGCCGTTCCGAACAGGGATGCGCCGAGGCTTCCGGTGCTGTAAAAGATCCCGGGAAAAGTAAGGCTTCCCAGCACCGCATAGGGCACGTAATAGAGAAAAGAACGGATAAACCTGGACTTTATGGGTTTTGAAAAAAGAGTCACCGGCAGGGCTCTGGGAATATAAGAAACCAGGGCCATCACCACCGCCGCTACAAAGAAATAAAGTTCCTTACTCATGGTCTGCCTCCTTGAGGGTATCCTCCTTAAGGTTTTCGGGGTTTCCGCCCGCCTCGGGCTCATCCTTCAC
>JAEEGL010882640.1_pt1 | contig 36613 bp, 72 predicted proteins | sample 9134231 | NCBI WGS metagenome assembly JAEEGL01 (sample SAMN16246548, study PRJNA631951) | gut metagenome | biome: gut microbiome; feature: rumen; material: fiber-attached | host: Bos | place: Iran: Karaj | collected 2018-10 | reverse complement strand
GCTTTGTCAATAAGTTTTGCAGCTTTTGCCAATAATTTCTTTATTTGTTGCAGCTTTTTTTGTGTAGTCATTAGAGATCTTCTTCCTGTGAAAAAATTGTTATATGGGCTTTGGGTTCAGGACGATTATCGTCAAAACGAGAATGGAATTCCTTGATCACAGGCAAAAACTTTTCTTTAATCTTATCCAGGATCATGCATAAGCTTGTTGCCTGAATCAAGTCAAATGGCAAATAATCACGTTCATTTTCAGAATTATAGCCATCCTTCATAATTGCAAGATTGCCGTATATCGGCTGACCACATAATAAAGTCGCCAGACCATTGAACTTCAAATCTTCTCGGAGCAGGAATTCTTCATTGCATATAGTTCCGCACATAAAGTCCAATGCTCCAAAGTAACCGCAACTCTCTATGCAACCATCAACTGCTTCATGAATAGAATCATAATTCTCATAATCCCATAAACAAATCTCTTCATTTGGATAAATTACAATAATGTGGTTCATAATAATACCTGCTTTCATTATTACTTTTTTGAAACTATCTCTTCCATATACTTGTTCAATAATTTGTCGTACAATTCTTTATATGTATCTCTTTCAGCTTTGATTTTTACTACCTGAAGACTGTCACTGATAGGCTCTGCAATGTAGTTTTCAAGCTTCAAAGAAGCAAGCAAAGCTTTATCAATAAGTTTCATTTCTTCTTCAGTGCATTCTCCAATATATTCTCTAATTTTACTTTTATCAATTGTTGTAATCTGTTCGCAGATAGTAATTGCAGAAGTACCACTTGATTGAATAACTACGTGTTCAGGAACAACGGATTTTTGTGCAGTCGTAAGAAAAACAACTTCTACTACACCAAGCTTTTTATTGATATCATCATTAGAAACAATTACTGCTGGTCTGTTTTTTTTCATCTCAGATCCAACAGCGCCAGTTCTTGAAATGTAATATATTTTACCCCGTTTGAATGGAGTTTCATCTATTTCAGGTAGTTTGAACTCAATGTTAGGTTTTTCTTCTGTAGTGGGTTTCTCTTTATTCATTGAAGCCAATTTTTTCTTCCATCTGCTTCTTAAATTATAAATTTGACTTTTTGAAAGTCCAAGCATCTCAGCAGCTTTTTTGTTTCCGTATTTTTCGGAGTAATCAAGAGCCTTTTGGACAAGTTCACCTGAGAAACGATTTCCATTTCCTGCCATTATTTACCCCTCCCTTTTTTAAATTGTTTAACATTATTTCTGCGTTCTTTCATAAAAGTTCTCCTTTAAATATGGTGCTGTCTTACTGACGTGAACAGATTGACAACATATGCCCGCCCAAGACGGGCTTTCGGAGGCTCATCACTATGGCGTGATGAATGTCAGTTTTTTAAAAGAGGAGCAGTTATAACGACGTACTCAGGTCGATTGAAAAGAAGTATTATAAAGATGAAGTAGAACAAGTAGTTTCGCATTGGGGATTGGGTAAATGACAAAACACAATATCCCTTGCGTGAAAGGAAAACCGCAAGACCAATGCGAATGGTGGTTGCAAAAGGAATCAAACCTATGTCAATTATCTAATGGGATATGTAAAATGAATGACAATTTGAACTCGATTTCGCTTAAAGAAGGTCAAACATTAAAAAGATAACTGCTCTATCACTGAGCTATGCAACCATAATGCGGACTGAAGCCCGATTCAGATCCGCGTTATCTTTCCCCTCATGTACGAGAGTGGTTTTGTGTGGGCGACCTGTACAGAAAACGGTCGGTTAAAACTGTACCGTAATTATTATGCCAATATTCTACAAAAGGACAATAAACTTTTATCACCCACACAATTGGTTGGGGCAGCGGGATTTGAACCCACGAATGCAGGTGTCAAAGACCTGTGCCTTACCGCTTGGCTATACCCCAATTGCTCAAATTTTATACCTCGTAATGCAATAAAAAATAGCATGAACACATAAAATGGCGTTCATTTTATACATAGCAATCTTTCTATAGTAGGGTGATGGTTCACCCTACAACCATTATATTTCTAATTTTATATATTGTCAATATTCTTGGTTTTTAGTTTTGCTAGTTGCTGTTTGATGTTTCTCAATTCTTCAACAGTTTCAAGAGCTTTAGCTAGTGCGCTATTAATTTGAATTTCTAGCAAAGAATAATCAACAACATCATTATCATTTGATTTAGGTATAGTAGTTTTATCATATTCTTCTAATACCTGTTCAAATACGTCCTTCTTTAAAGAACGCTCACATCTATATTCTATGAATTCTTTTCTAAGTTTAGTTAATTTACCTTCAGAGCATTTCCCAGTAATTTTAATAAACCATTCAGGAGTTTTTGCATTAATCTCTAATCTAACCTTATTATTAATTTCATACTGATATAAACGATTATATATTCCTAATTTATAGAGATTAGAGTCAGTAAGAAGAGTTTTTATATAATTATATTCTTCATCACATTTAATTCTAACCAAGCTATAATTAAGGTATATCTTATTAGAAATCTCATCAGACTTAGTAGAACGAATATATTTATACCCTAATAATTTCTGACTTCCACTATATTCCTTAAGATTTTTGTAACGTAATAAGATCTCTATATCCTTTGAATTTAATGGCAAATCATAATTTAAAACTCCATTAGGCTGAACATCACTTAAAGTCAAATCAAGAATCTGCTCTGCTTTCAAACCGTAGAATGACAGAATGCTCACAGCTTGACACATCCAATAGAACTGAGAATTGAATGTTTCATTATACTTATATGAATATCTTTCAGCATCTTTAAGAATGAGGTCCCAATAATACCTAATATCATCTGTAGAATAAATTAGAAATATATTTTTTTTCGTAGGGAATTCAATATCCTTTACAATATCAGGATCAACAGAAACCCCATTTCCTTTAAGCCATATAAAATAATTTTTTATTGCACTTCTAGAATTAAAAACAGACCCAGGGACAAGAGCATCCCACGAAGAAACTACACTGTTGATTTCATCAATTGACATCTTGTGCAGAAATTTCTCAGTGTCTTTAAATTTATTCAATACTTGCATAGGTCTTTTAGGGTTAGCAGCAGCATATTCTTCATACTTGTAGATCATTATCCCATTCCTCCTTATCTAAATAGAATTCTAAATTATATTTTAACATACAATTCTATGGTTGTCAACATGATACTCCAATTACATTTTCAACTAAGTCATCGCACATATCAAAGTACAGACGCTTTTCTTTTTGGTTGATAATATCATCAAGAACATCATCCCCAATATCACATACCATAAAATCGCCTTCAGTATTCTCAAAAGCTATTTTTTTGACCATATATTGCCCATGTGATCCATCATATTCAAAAATCACTTTGGCAACATACCAACTATATTGTTTAACTATTTTATCACAAAAGTCAGAATGATATTTACAAACCAACATTATGCGATTTACAATAGGATCAGTATTTTCATACTCATATGTTATTGTATCATCATTATAATAATAATCATCATTAAATCGTTTTAACTCTATCATCTCAGCTAATAATGGCAATATCATATCTGAGTCCCCCTTTTCAAGAACATTTGTTTTGCTGTACTACTATTATAGAACATACATTCTTATTTGTCAAGGTTTAAATTGTAAACATTTTGTGTTTCATATGTATGTCTTCTGGTAGTTGCGTGTTGCCTTATCTTTTGCCTAAAAACTTTTCCTTCTCCGTCTCAAAATATGGTCTTAGTACGTTGAGGCCGAGATTCATTTGCATATTGATTTCTTTTTTTAATTCTTCAAAGTCTTTGGAATAATGAAGAGTCATAGCTTCGGAACTGTGTCCATAGTCCTGTGAAAGGAAACTAAGAGCTGCGGCATGAGCATATGCCAAATTACTGTCAAAATTCCTGATAAAAGCATCAGTTACAGCCTTGCCATATAATTTCCTTATTGAGTGTGTGGAAATTTTATAAACAACATCAGGCGTATCGATGCATCTTCTATCATTTTTCAGAGCATATCCAAGGTTTTCTACTATAATATCCTTCATGATTTTCTCTGACTGACAGCGAGAAAGCGGCTTTGGAATTTTCCGCCCATACGCATCTAGCTTGTACACAAATTTTCCATTGCGACGAACAGCTTTCAGCTTTCCGTTCTCGTCAGTATGGGTCTCAACCTCATATCCCATGCGCCTCCCCTTAGAAACAATGAGATAGTCGGTCGGGGCAAAATCACCGTTCCATAATAACATTAACAATGCCATTTTGACCGCATCATTGATGAAAACTATTCTCTGCTTGGAAGTCTTTTTTTCTTGGAGCAACACGGATTCTCTTATACGATTATGTTCGTCAATAAGATCAATCCTTCTCAGCTTCACAACATCTGAATATCTTAATCCGAAATTACTCATTGCCGTGAGCCAAAATGCTGTTCTGAAATCTCCGCTTTTAAGACAATTTTCCAGCATTTGCTCATAAAGATCAAGAGGAAGGACATCCATACCCTGTCTTTCCTTCTGTTTCTGGGCAAGAGCTTTCATCTGCGGTATATCTTCCACCTGTATATTAGCAGTTGGAAGAAGAGCGTTATAATCAAATAAGTGTTGTGAGTTACTGTCTGAAATATTGATGATTCTACATTCACATTTCTCTTGTAACATAATACCCTCCTAACTTGACAATTCTACGCTCTTATGGTATAATATTATTACAACAGGTTGACTTTGTAGTATCATTATACCACAAATTTTGTTGTATGTCAACCAAATTTTGCTATAAACATAACTAAAATTGTTTGTTTTTGTTTGTACATTTTCAACAAAGAGGTGAGATGCGTGATAACCTTCAATATTAAAACTCTAAGAATGAAAAAGAAAATTACACAAGGCGAACTGGCTTCTATACTTAAAATTAGGACTCAAACTCTAGGAAATTATGAGAATAATAAAGGTGAACCCAAAACTATAAGTATTAACTTAATAGACGGACTTTGCGAACAATTAAGCTGCTCTGTCGGGGAATTGATGGTATATACTCCAAATAACGAAGTATCCACTGAGAAAAGTGCTCAGTCAATGGATGATATACTAAACTCTCTCATCGAAGCGCAGTCCACTATAAAGGAATTGCGCAGCAGAATCGATGCTATAGAGAAGAAGGACAGCTAGTCTATTATGCCAAGCACATATGCTAATGAGATAAGCTCTTCGTATGTGAGATTTGCCAATTCACCAGTCTTGCCTATGTCTCTCAGTTCTAATTCTTCTTTGACTTTTTCGTACATATTTATTCTCCATTCTGATGTATTTTCCATACATTAAGTATATCAGAATGGTAGGTTATTTACAAGATATTTGTGGGTTATCTTTGGTATAACTTAAATATACCAATAATATACCATAAGGAGCTTATAGAATATGGAAATTGAAAAACTTAAACGTAAAACAATCAAACGGCTGAAGGAAATCAAGGAAGAGCAAGGCTTATCGATTCCCAAAATTGCCGATATGCTTGAATCCAGGGGGCAATTCGTTTCCGAAGCCACCCTGAAAAAGGTTTTTGCTGATGGTTCTGAGGACCGCAACTTCCGCTATCAGGATTCTCTTGCTCCTATAGCCGATGTCCTTCTTGATATCTACGGCGACACAAGCGGATTACAGGATTCCGAAAGTCTCAAGCAGATCATACGCGAAAAGAATAAAATGATTGAATTCCTTATGATAAAAATTGAAGAGCAAACTATGGTACACGCCAATAAAGAAGCTCTTTACAAGGAACGTCAATCCATATATGAGCATAACCTTGAGCGCCTTGAAGATGAAGTTGATCGGCTAAACGAACATCTGAAGAGCCGTGAAAGCTGCATTGAACGAAAAGACGCTTTGCTTGAAAAGCTTGTAAATTCCTACTTATTAAAGGATGAAGGAATCAATGATATTCATTAAGCTGAAACTACTTACGTTTCAGCTTTTTATATTTGGTCTTCCCTTCCTATTATATATATGTCTCTTCCATGACGGACTATCTTTTTTGCTGCCTTATAAATAAGGCGATTGATTTTTCCAACATTAGGAAATGACATAAGTGTTCCAAAGAATATGAAGAATATGGCAGTTTCGTATGCCTGGATTTTCCAACTCAACAGTCCGAGCATAAGCAATATGATACCTTGCCCCCTTATCGTAATACTTTGCCTTATGTTGTATAATTTTCCACCTATTTGCAATCTCATATTTGAACCCCCTTTACTTATTTATATCCCAATTCTTGTTAATATAAATCATTGTCCTGTTTGTGTCAAAGCATGAGCAGTCTTCATTTACAGCAACAACGCAGATTCCCATGTCTTCAAGATCCTTTATATATTTTCTGAGATTGCTTGCTGAACTTGTCTTTCCATAAATCTGAATTGCGAGTTCTCTATAAGAGCCTTCAAACTTTTCATGTTTTACAAAATATTCAAGCACATTCAAGTGGGCTGGCTTTAATTTCTTTGCAAGCTCTATAGCTATTAACAGATTATTCATATTTAAACCTCCTTTATAATTGTTTCTTCAGCAGTTTCAGACCGTGTTAAAATCGGCATTATATATATTGTAATGCCATTGCCTGTCATCATCAGAGAACCATAGTATTTATCGGCAATGTGTATTGTCCGAGTTTGAGTAAGTTCCATAGCTTCTGACAAAAATATCGGATTGATACCTATTGAATACCCAACATCGTGATTTCCAAATGTTCGTACTCCGATATGATATGGTTTATTCCATTTTCTAATAACAGTGGATGAATAACTCACATCTATTTTCCGTGAGCGCTCCATCTTTGCCTGACTTTGCAACAGAAATTCGTAGTTTGATTTATCATCTGTTTCATCATGTAAAGGAATGTTTGGGATCTCATCTGATACAAGAAAAATATATCCATCAGTCATTAAAAATTTGTTGTCAATAATGTAACCTTTACGGAAATGCTCTTTAGGTATTCTTGATAGCATACCTTTTATAATTTTCTCATTCTTCTTTGTCATTTCATCACCCCAAGCTTTCATTTTATACATCAGCATGGCATAATAATGGCAGTAAGATTACTGTAATTGTATTATACCATAAATTTTATACATTGTCAAGAGTTTCTTTAAATCCATCCGGGGATTTTCCAAAAAGGTTGACATTTTTGTATAGGTGTGATATACTATATTTAAAGAGAACGCCGATAAGCGGTTGTCCTCAATAGGAATTAGCTGAAATAGCTGCCCTAATGCGACTTATGGGCGGTTATTTCTTTTTATTGTCTTTAACTGCAAGAGTAATGATGGACACAATCAAACTCAGAAACATTAAGAGTTCTGTTGTTGTCATGTCAACCACCTCATTTCAGAGGACATAGATTAACCGCCTACCGTTATAGCGCTCTCTGCTCTGTATTATACCATAACAGAGGACCATTGTCAAGGAATACTACTTATCTCTATTATAAATGAATAGGTCAAAACTTCCAAATCTATAGCATATCCGATTCCATTCCTTGCCTGATATACCACCGCAGAGATATTTTTCTTCTAAGTTATAAAGGCATTCCCTGAGATAGATGTCATTATGCCAATTGATGAACAGTCTGCATATGCGCTGATTGTTGAACCTATGTTTCCCCTTCTCAATATTGCTTCTGAAATTTTCTAATGCCTTTTCACTGATCTTAAAACCGCGATTGTCAAACTCCCTAATGATTTTTTCTGTATACTGAACAAAATTATCTACAGGGTATTCCAAAACGCGATTTACTAAAATATGATTAGGTGTTCCATTTTCCGCTATTCTTTTTGCGATAGAGCAACATTCGCGCCACTGAGATAAAAGTTGTTGCTTTGGAAGTACATATATCAGTTCTTTATGCCACAAACGCATAAACTCATCTCCTTTAATTTTCCAAACCTTCAAGAACTTTAACAGCAAGTTCCTTTACGGACAATGCTATGGTATCTCCCAAAAGTTCATCGGCTTTTTCTTTGGTGATTACTCTATCCGGGTTATCATTGATCCATTCTTCCCATTCCTGGGCTATGTCATCAATTGTCAAATCCGGGACACCTTCATCGAAGCTTTCCCAACACTCAATATCTGTCTTGATAAATTCTCTCACATCATCATAGCTTTTGAATGTGATGTGCTTATTCAGCAATTCTATATCTCTGAACTGCAACAGGATTTCGGCCTCAACAGACTTATTATCCGACAACCTGACGATTTCTGAAGGATTTTTCCAATCAAAGCAATCTTCATCGCCATTATCGAAAGCTTCACGGTCTGAAATTTCCCACACAACACGGTATATATTGTCATCATCATCAACGGCATGGGCTTCATACCAATTTCCATATATTCCACAAGCGGATAATTTCCCATCCTTTGTATGATAGCGGTAGAATACACCGTCTCCGCCTTCTAAATAAGCATTTTCTGCAAGTCTGATCTTTAACATATCTTTCATCTCCTTTGTAATATCACCAATTTAATGAAGAAATAAACTTAGAAGAGCATTTCATTGATAAGTATTCTTTATCAAGTTCAGAGATTTCATCGTCCCAATTTCTTGTTATCTCAGGGTGAATATTTATCTTTTCAGTTAGATGTTCAAGAATAGTTGTTGGACGATAGATAAGATTTTCAATAAAGTCACAGTTTAAATCCTCTTCTTTTCTTTTCTTTGCCATATAAGAATTAGTATTGAGCCAAAGATTATTAAATTCTCGATATGTCATATTAACCTCCTTGCCTTTCGGCTGTCATTATTTTTTTAAAATCCTTTTGTTTTCTCTTGACATTTTCCATTATGTATGTTATACTGCAAAAAGAAGATATTAAGTTAAAAAGTTATAGCCGCTTATCTTGAGAAGGACTGGCGGTTATTTCTTTTTAATCCCCCTCTTGACATTTTCCATTATATATGCTATACTATAGAAAAGAGAACACGCAGTAAGCGGTTTTCGTCCTTTATTAGTTTTTATTCAAAGAATAATCGCTAACTTTGGTAGAGGAGGCGATTATTTTTTGTTGTCCTTGTTTATGGCTGTAATGATAGTAACAACTAAGCTAAGAAGCATAAGCATTTCAGTTATAGTCATATCTATCACCCCCATTCCGAGGACGATAACCACCTACCGCAAATGTGTGTTCTCTAATCTGCATTATATCATATCAGAAAACGGTTGTCAAGCCTCTATTAAGGCATATCATGATCATAACAATATCTTTCATACTCTGATTTAGCCTCCTTGAATGCTCTCTTCTGGATGTCATTCAAGGATTTTCCATTAGTGGCAGCATAAGCCGCTTCAGCATAACGCCCACCATAGATACATTCATAGTTTGCAAACTCATAGCGGAATGCTTTTTTCCAATACTCGAAGTCCTCATTCAGAGCATTCTTTGCGGACTCAATCGCCAATTCAAGCTCCTGGCATTTTTCCACAAAAGCTTCATTACTATAGTAAGCGAACGCAACCGGGTTATATGTGAGTCCTTTGGTGAGGTCCTTATAAGCCGCCACAACTTCAGAGTCGTTAAAGTTTCCATAAATGCTTACATGATTTTCCAAATCGCAGTAATAGTTATGAAGGTAATAATTCCGCGCCCTATAATCATTGTAGCTTTTCAGCTTATTGCCAAGACCGCGCTCCGTGTATAACTTTGCATTCAGGTTGCGCTTGTAGAGTTTGTCAAGCTGTTCTCTTGACTTGTCAGAATGATGTAATTCATAATCGCCAGCATAACGAAGCTGATGTCCGCGCAAATAGACTACATAGCTGTACTTGAAATAACCGCCGAAGTCTATAAAGTATACGTCATGCCCCTTTATAATCTCATGTCTCTCTGCCATCAGCTTTGCAACCTGTTCAGGGAGATTTTCTATTTTCTCAATATCCCATTTCTCAGTGTCCGCGATGTACTTTGCAGCTTCTTCTTCTGTCATCTGTCTGTCAGTGATGATCCATAAATTCTTATTCATAATTAAACCCTCCTAATCGTATGCTTTGCATACATTTCCATATCTGGCTTATGCCCTTGAACTACCATTGTGCAATACGCCTTGAAGGAATCTGCATCCATTAAATACAGTTTGTCAGTAAACCCGGCATTTAAATATATTAGTGAATTTCCAAAGCAACCTTCAAACCAAGGATAGCCATTACCGTCAAGGCTTTCTCTATTACGCAAATCATATACCCTACGCCTACCAGACTGCCCATTGCACACAACGGCTGCGATACCGTCAAGGACCTCAGCATAGTCCAACTTTGTATGTCTGTCAACACAAATCTCCATAATTAAAGCCTCCTATTTAAAATTTTCCAAGAGTCGCAAGCTCTCGTGACTGCCTACCAAATACTTGATAGGCACCTCACCAAAGCTCAATAACCATAATGGATAACTACTATTTCACCTTCCCATTTCTCAGCAGCGTATGCTTTCAGCATTGCAATCGCCGGGGTAAACCTTCTGTAATGCTCTTCAGCTTCAGCATTTTCCAACCATTTAATAACGGTCTGTACATCAGTGTAGCAACAAGTATCACCATATTTGTCTTCTGTCAGTTCGATCTCTTCTTCACTGTTCATCTTAAAACCATCACCATAAATATTGCTTTCAACTTCTGTTGTGAATATATCAGGGAAGTTTTCACCAACCTTGCTTAAATACATATCTGCCAATTTCTCAAACCATACCAGACCGCTGTCATCCCATACTGTGCGCTTTGCAACTATTATTCTGCTTTCATATCCCATAGTTCAAACCTCCTTGACTATTTCATAAAAATCTGGAGTGTAATTTCCATCTACTTTGTCTTCATTCTCATACTTGATAAGTTCTTTTTGGGCTTCTTCATATGAATTAAATTTCGCAATAACATTTCCTGCTTCTTTATCTCTAATTACATACATAACATCAACCTTCTCATTTCCCACATACTGGAATACAACATCATTGCCGTATTTTTCCATAACTTCACACTTAATATCCTTCATGGTTGCGAGTAATGTCTCCATGTCCGATATGCAAGCTCCGTCTGCTAGTTTCCGATATTCCTGGCGTATGTCATTTGATGTTATGCGGCATATATCCGCGCCCATCTGAATTATATTAAACCTGATAGTCTCCATTTGATCATCCCCCATACTTTTCCTTATCGGCGTTCTTATATCCTTCCATATAAACATAGTCTTCATCGCAGTATATCTCTATACTATGATATATATTGCCATCCGTAACAATGTTTATCTCCATATCATCATCACAGTTTTTCAAAATTTCCTTAAGTTCCTTTATATTCATGTTGTCACCCCATCTCTAAAAAAGCTATGTGAGCTAAACCGTAAGTTGTGCAATTTTCCTTGACCGTTAAGCCTATTTGTTTGAACATATTGATGTAATTATTAGAATAAAACTTTATTGCCCCGGTTTTCTTAAACTCAGTTCTGAAGTTTTGTAAATCGGTAATTACATTCAACAGAAAAGATTGAGCATTTTCCCTTCCCATATTGTAAAATCTCTGCATAGACATAATGTCATTTTCTTCTAAAGCAATTCCCCCAAACCGTTCAATGCGATTTATTCTCATTGTCAATTTCCTAAGTAAAATTGATTTATCATTCATAGTTCAATCCCCCTTCATCACATTAATGGCAAGCTGTCTATTGTTTACTTCCCAACTTGTAACTGTTGCATTTTTCCACTCGGCATTATTACCGTCATCAAGTCTCAGGCTATTTGCAGTACAATCATAGCTCTCTCTGCCTTTAAGGTCGTACAAGCTTACAAAGAAACTGTTTAAATTTCCACTTAAGAATTCCTTTACTTTCATACATCAGACCTCCTTATTATTCTAAATAAATTTGTTTAATCTCTCTATCTGATAAACCTATAGTGTTTTCAAATAATTCAGATAATGCTAAATACTGTTCATTGTAGTCTGTGTAATTGTTTGCTACAAAATTAAGTATACTATCAATAAATCTGTATTCTTCACAAGATAAAGAATAATTAGCGTTTAAATAATCCATAAATTCACTCTTATTCATAACATCAGACCTCCATTATAAATCTTTGGAATAAATACCGACCGTGTAATTATCTATCTCATGCCATCCGTCAGCGGTACGTTTTTCCGTTACGCAATATATGTCTATCTCCGTTTCTATGCCAATATCATCATTAAATAGTTTTTCCGCATACTCTTCAGCTTCTTCTTCTGAGTCAAATCTTTCATGTATGACTCCGCTATTGTCAGAAACTTCATAGTATTCCCTTATCACTTCATTGTACACAAGCCAGTCTTCATCAGGGAAATAGCAGCCACTATCACAGAGAAGAATGCTGCCATCACTATATATCTTATGTCTAGTGTCTTCATTCTCATTGTATTTATCATTCTGCACATTGTAATTGGTATAACCTTCAGTTCCTAAGTACACATTGCCATCAGGATTACACTTTGTCAGAATTTCCATTAGCTCTTTAACTTTCATACCTTTTCCACCTCACAAATTTCCGTCATCTTTTTATCGCGGTCATATCCTAACAACGCTATCGGCATTACAAGCCAGGTGTAGTCATTGCCGCTGATCAATATAGGCTCTCCATACTTGTTTGGTATGTGTATTTCTGAGGTCCTGCAAGTTTCCATACAGTCCGCTAAGTAATAGGGATTAATTCCGATATACACATTACCTTCTTTTGCACCTAAATTAAATGGTCTTCTCAGTTTGTTGATTTTATAATAGTAGTCTGCCCAAAGTCTGATTTGTTTTGCCGTGTACGGAATTTCCACTTTTTCATATTCCATCATAGAGGCTTTACGCATATATTGGATATAATCCGGGTGCTTTTCATCGTCAATATATACTGGAATTTCCACACCATCACAGAGCGGATAAACACCCTCTTCACATCTTACAAGCCTATATCTATCTGTTGCATAGTAGAAACCGCCAACTATTGCAAACTTATCCAAACCGGGCTTATTCGGCTGTAATACCTTCTGTATGATTTTCCATTCGCGTTTTGTCATATATCATCACTCCTCAAATCTGATTTCCATTTTCGCAAAAGCCTTTATACACTTCATTAAGGTCAACTTCATTTGTATGATTTGCTATCAAGTCCATGACTTTAAATTCATGCATATAATCGACTTTAAAGCTCTCATGATCATTCATAAATTTTGTCCATTCTTCAGCAGTGTATGGGAGAGTTTCATTTTCAAAATAGCGGCTTGCGATATCAGTTAAATCATCATAATAATAACCATCAAGATAAATAGTAATTCTCTCAATTATCTCCGCTGCTGTCCTGAATCTGTCCGACTCAATGTCTCCCCAATTTGCACCTTGCAAGTCTATCAGACCAAAACCATCATCATATTTTTCAAGCTGAAAATCCATGACGTTTAGCATTTCCTTAAATACCATGTTGGACTCCATATCATCACTCCCTTACAATATCTCAATCTCAAAGCAGCCAATCAGCGTACAAGTGAAGACTCCATTTGCTTTTTCCATAAAAAGCCAGTTTGTAGCTTTTCCAAACTCACACCATGCACCTTTACCGCCATTTGCCATAGACCATCTATTGCCAGGTTCTCCCTTCACAACGCTGTAAAAGCCATTTGTCTGAAGTTTGGTTATCTGTCTAATCTGTCCATTGCATTCAGGTCTGTTGAAATGCTCAATAATCTTGAATTCGTGACCATCTGCAAAAGCTTTTTTAAGCTGTGATAAACTTCTGATATTCATATATTTTCCCCTTTCAAAATGGTGATACATAATACATACTTCTTTCAAAGTCGTATCGTATCGCATAGTTTTTACCCTTATAATATTTGTCTCTGTATTCCATACAGTCTTTTAAATACTTGAAATAAATCATTTTTCCACCCTCTTTAAATTAGCTCCGTACATCTTAATTGTAAATTTCCGCTCTTTGAATTCCACCATATCTGTAGGGACCTCATAATGTCTCATGAAGTCTCTTGCATTAAATGGAATATGCTTTTCAAATTTCTGTTTAGTTCCATTTGCATAGTACACATGACATATATTTGTGTTTGTCTCTGCATTTTCCGTGATCATTACATGGTCAATTTTTCCGCCTATCTGTGAACCGTTCTTTATAAAGCATTCATTCCAAAAAGCGGCAATTTCTTTTGCCTTTTTCCATGTTGGAAATATATTCAGAGACTCTATAACCGGGTCTCTACCATAGCCAATAAGATTATTTCCTTCCGATGTCCTTATGGCTATTGCCTCTCTGCCTATGTCTTCATTTATCTTTGTGATAACAAGGTAAATATAGTTCATAAATACGCCCCCTTCATGATATGTATTCTTCAAAAGCTTCTTTAATTTCCGTCAGGGAATACATTACAGCGTTGTTAAATTCCGCAAAGTCAAGCGGTATTTCAACAGATTTTCCATTGAAGGAAATTGTTATAGGCGGAACTTTTATCTCAAAATCAGAGTCCAACATATCAGCGGTCATCTGATTAATCTCATCCATTATATCACAAATAATTCTCATGCTCTTTTCCATACTTACGCCCCCTTCATTCATCTTGCCAATATGTCCATGTGTTTATCTTTGAGAGACCATAACGCTTGAGATAAGCTGCTAACTTCTTATGATGAAGTATCACGGCCTCTTTAAGTTTCTGCTTATATTCCTTACATTCTTCTTCAGTGAGAATAAATGCATTTTCAGGTATGGACTCTCTCTTGTAGTCTTCTATGAAGTTTACACAATACAGAGTCTCACATTTTCCGCAATAGCAAGGTATTGCATATGCAATATACCTTTTGTCATTCAACAGCTCTATTGTTTGTGCATATCCGGCTCTCTTGTGATTTTCCATTAAGAAGTAATGCACAGAGTCTCCACAATGTTCTGCAAGTTCATTAGTCTCCTCAAAGTCATTAGGGATATGGAGCGAATAACCAAAGCAGAAATTTGTCTCCACATTATGCTTTTCAATCGGTACGATTTTCCCTCTGAGGTCCCATATCAGAACAGTTTTATTAACGCAATGCTTTACCATAGAGTCAGTTTTCCAATATTCACGCTCTGCAATTGTCAAGCGTTCTTTTTCATTCTTATTTAACATAGGTTTTCCCCCTTCATTTTATACACTGTTTGGGTATAATAATCACAGCAAGCTATATTTTCCTTACTGTGATTAAATTATACCACACATTTTATGTGTTGTCAATAGGTTTGTGATTAATTTTATACATTTATTCATTTTCAATAGCCCAATCAAAAAAGTCGTAAGCATATCCAATATATGTAAATTCTTTTTCGTATTTTTCCCATGGATGGTCTTTTATAACTACAACTTTAAAAAGTCCGTCATTGTCTAATAAGCAAACTTCCGTTAAATTGTCATTAATTTTCCGCTTTATTAAATCCGTCATTATTTTTCCCCCTTTTAAATTACATATAATTTTCCATTGCAAACATGAAAGCTGCACACTCTCTATCACTTGTAATGAGGTCCCCCCTATACTTGCAAAATTCCCCCACAAACTCTTTATGATTAGGCAAGAATTCTTCATCAAAAGCGGTCACGGCCTCTTCATATCCGGCAACTCTATCATAGTTATCATACAGAAACTTGTATTCTGCATTGAATTTTTCCAAAAACTCAGCTATATTAATATTCATAAAGACTCTCCTCTCTTTAGTTAAACTACCAGGCTTTATTGGTTAGATCTTTGTAATTAAGTCTCTGCTTAATTTCCAATGTGCATTCACTATAAATTTCCGTCAATTCTGCTAACAGTTCAGCATATTCATTTTCGCTTGCTTTTTCCGTCTCATGATAATACTGCAAACTTGACTCACCATGTTGACCAATGTGCATATAACTCATGATATTTCCATGATAGCAAAGGACCTCAGGTAAGAATGCTATTATTTCCCCTTCTTTGGTTTTCCGAAAAATGACTTTCATATTATCGCTCCTCTCTAAAATTTTTCCGTTGTTCATAACTCATTGAATACCATTTGAATTCAGGAATATATGTCCATTTTTCCGCTGATATATTCCACATCATCAAGCAAACTTTTCCATTAAACATAACATACATATATAAGCCCCCTTTAAATATGAGTCCGATTTTTCCAATGTGGGATATAGCTTTTTTATACGGAAAACTATTCAGAAAACCGCTCTCAATCATTCTAATACGACATTTTCCAGCCAATTAATTATATCACTCTCTGACGTAAATTCCATTTTTGTGCAATAGTCACCATTGAAGATATACCATCCTTCATAGCTGTTTATATCGTCATAGTAAAACCCGGCTTTTTCCATAGCCTTTATAATATTGTCATTCATAATTTTCCCCCTTTACACAAATTCAACAGAGTCATATTTTTCCGCTGATATGTAGTTAACAGCTTGCAAAATTCCGTCAATGGTAAATGGTAAATGCATTTTGTTAACTTCCAGCTCTAACTTGCTATTTCTCCAACAGCCTTTATCATTTTCATACTGAGTATCAACAAATAAACCATGATCAATAATTGTCTCTCTGATATGCTTTTTTAAAGGTTTTCCCGTGTATTTGTGAGTAGTCCGATAATTATAATGAGGACCATGAACAAATTCCAGGATATAGGATTTTCCGTCTTTTCCCTTTACAGAATAGGTATATACTCCGACTCTATAATTTTCGATATCGGTAAAATCAGCATAGCCGCCCCTTTTTTCCAACTTCAGAACGTTCATATAAAAACCCCCTTTAATTATAGTTTTCTTCAAATTCTTCATCTTGATAAGCATAATTAATTCTGTCTTTTAGCTCCATAATTTCCATATGCAAATCATAGAGCAACTCAATATCATTAGTTGATTTTTCCATTTTGTCATAACAAGCTTGTTTTTCTTCAAGCTGCTTTTTCAGTTCATATGCATTCTCATACTGTCTATACATATTCAAGCCCCCTTAATATACGCTATACGGCAAATTTTCCGCTATTTGTCCACAAATTTCTGTAAGTTTACGCTTTATCCAAAGCGGATGTTTTCTCCATGAAAAATAACCTTCCTTTAAGTTATGATTATATATGAATGTATCAATATAACCAAAGCAATTTTCAGGAGTCTCTACATAGATATACGGCTGTAATTCAATACCTAATACCCCTTTTTCCCCTTCATATTCAGGTGTACAGAGAATAAAAGTGTATTTTTCCCCTTCAAATTTTCTTGTTTTAACAATAGTCTTTTTCATAATTAAAGCCCCCTTTTGTGTTTACTGCACAGAGCGTAAAAACGACTCTTTGCTTTTTCAAATGTAGGATAAATTAAATCAGAGTCCGCACAGTTATAGCCTATTTCTATATCACGTACATGGTAAACAGATTCAAATTTGTTTTGATAGATAGATATATTATGTTTATTAATAGTTTTTTCCTTAATGTAAATTGTCATAATAACGCCCCTTCCTTTTGGTGTAGGTTTATACGTGTATGGAATAGAGCTTTTTTGTGTGGAAAACTCTTTAGAAAACCACATTTTCTATTATTCCCATATCCATTTAATTTGATCAATTGTATAATAGTGCAGTAAGAATGATTGAATAAAATATATTTTCTCATCGTCATTGATATTTTGGGACTGTAAAATTTTTGTAATGATATCACATTTTTCTATAGCTGTATACTTTTCCATAAACAAGCCCCCTTTAATTTTCTTCAGTTTCTTCTATTGAAAAATAGCTGTAAAAGTTTTCAACTTCTGCTTCATTGTCAATATTAATTTCTGAAGTGTAAAGCCGATTTTCTAAGTAATCTTGACACTCATTAAAAGAGTCCGACGTAAAAGCCAAAAATGAGTAATTCCCAAAAGCTTCATAAACATTATATACCTTCATAGTAAAGCCCCCTTAAATATTTACATACTGTTCAACATAGTTTAAAAACTCTATGTATTCACCTTCTAACCAATTAGCATAAAAAGCCTCATTCAAAACGCCCCTTATAGCGTTTATACTTGTTTTCAAAGCGATATCAAATAATTCTTTGTAAAGTTCAAACATATAAAAGCCCCCTTTTTCACGTCCTCAGCGCCCACTATTGCAAGCGCCCTTTATATTTTTGTGAGTATACGGCTTTTCAATTGTACGCTTGAAAAACATGGAAAAGAGCGTTATTTGTTGGAATAGGGCTTTTTTACGGAAAACCCTTTAGAAAACCGCTGCTTTTACTGCTCTATGGGTAAAGAGTCCCAAAACGCTTTTCCCTTTTGACCATCTGCAAACATTGCAAGAAAACTATTGATATGTCTCATTGTAGTTGAACTATAACCGCCCCACATTCTTATTATTTTACCGTCTTCAATTCTCATAACTTTAGTCGTATAACTAATCAGTGTTTTTGTATTGCCTTCAATTTCCACTCTTGCTTTACCGTAAAAACTTTTTCTTCCATCAATCGGATTTAAAAACATTGTATTTGTCATAAAAAAGCCCCCTTGAAAATTTTGGATATGGTTTATTTTTTGTGTGGAATAGGGCTTTTTAAGGTAAAAACCCTTTAGAAAACCATTGTTTTTTATTGTGACTCTATATTAAAAGTCATTTTCAATTATTTCTATTCTGTCAACTATATCATAGATGGGGCGTTTTTCATCGTCCAAAATACGCTCCATAAAATAGATGATAGTATTATTTTCGGCGTTTCTGCTGATTTGTGTTAAAAATTGTCTTTCATCGTGTCTGAAATCATACATATAAACACCCTTATATTTGCCGTTAAGAATATCTATTCTGTACTTTGAATAGCCCTTAACATCTGCAAAATTGTTATATCTTGTCATATTAAAGCCCCCTTGCCTTTTTTCGGTTTTTGTGTTATACTTTTCATGTGGTTTTTGTTTCCTTCTGTGATTATATAATACCACATAGTACAGCTAATGTAAATAGACAAACAATGAATTTTTTGTATTTGTTATGTGAATATTTTAAAAGAAATAAAAAGGAAGGTCCTCACATATGGAAAAACCAAAATTTAATCAATCGGACTATATTACAGCCTATACCAAAGAAAACTATACAAGAGTCACCCTAAAATTAAGAAAAAAAGAAAATGATATCTTAGAGCAATACAGTAAAAATCTAAATATCAGCAAGAACGCCCTTTTGCAAAAATGTTTGGTTTATTGTTTTGATCAAATGATTGATATCTCTGATGTTAAATTGTCAAGCCCTAAAGAGTAAAGCCCCATACTATTATAATATAAAGGCTGCTTTAATTAAAAAATCATACACACTTTAGCGCAAAACAAAACTTTTTTTAAATTGCGTTTTTTGCCCCCTATACCCCCCCCATAGTATAGTTGTATTAGCTGTACTATGTGAACGCCCTTAACGGCGATTTTTGCCCCCTCATCGACTCTCACGGTTTTTAGGCTTTTCACGCCCCTTCAGGTCCTCACCTTTTAGGGGTTTTTTGCCCTTTTTACGTCATTTGCTGCTCATTTTGCATTTTTGCCGCCCATTTCTCTTTTCCTCCGCTCTGTATTTTTTTAGCTCTTCTCTACAAAACCGGGGCGGCGCAGCTCCTGGAATGCCCAATTTCACGCCCTCTGTGAGATGTTTTAAAGCCCGGTCGAGATCTGCCCTTTTGGAGCGTTTTGCGCCGATTTATAGCCGTTCGGAGACTGCTCCTGGGATCAGCAGAATTGGTACAGTGATTTAATGATTAGATGTTTATGAGTAATGAAGAAAAGAATTTTGGGGGAATAGCTAAAATTTTAATTTTTTTGAGGATGGACTGTGAACCGATAAAACTGTATATACTGTTAATACCTGATATAAACAGTTTGCAGCCGCTGAGGTCCTGACATATTGCTTTAATCAGCTAAAGTAAATGTGAACAAAATTAAATCAGCAAATAATATCTTTTGGACAAATCAATTATTGGCTATGTGGGGGCGGTTTCAAGCCCCTTTGCTGCTCTGTGATATAGGGGGGATATTTTACATTTTTAACAATATCCGAGGTCCGCAAGACCCGGTCAGGTACTCTCTTCCACTCTCCACTCTCTATCTCCCCATCGAATCGTGTACCAAGTCGTACAAAGCTCAATGCGTTGCCCACGCTCCAAAACTGCCAAAGGGAAAGAAAAGAAGAAAAAAGAGGAAGTGAGGAGCGACTTGCGGCGAGAAAAAAGGGGGTTGACAATGTATAAAATGAGGGGTATAATGGAGACAGGAAAATACATATGAGATATAGAGAGGGACGGAACTGCCCGAAAATGCCACTTTGCGGCGAAATACGGTCAAACTGCTCAAAAAAGTTTGTTGCGTCGATGACGAAAAAAGGGGTGGTTTTGTTGTCTCGTTGAAACGGTTTTTCGGCAAAAACGAGAAAGGGGGTCTTCAAAATGAAGACAGTAAATGAGGGAAATTACATAGATGCGGTGACGGGAGAGGTGATTCCCGTGAGTGCGAATTCCGTCATACGGAGTGACGAGGAAAGGCAGCGCATACGCAAAGCTTTAGAAGGAAAAGAAGAGACAAAACGTTTTAAAGGCAACAACTGCGGTGACTTCTTCTGGAGCTTGTACGACGTGGGAGAAGAATACTACCCCAATGTGGATGACAGAATGCTGGCGAAGGTGATCTACTTGCTGACATACCTGGATTACGAGAAAAATATTTTAGTGGTGCGAGACAACGCGAGTACGTCCTTCCGTCCCATGATCAAGAAAGACGTGGAAAAAGTGATACGACTTCATAGGTGTAATTTTGGACGATTCTGGAAGGAACTGATGGAGACGGGCATCATAACAGAGCAAGAAGATGGGAGCTTACTTGTGTGCGAGAGGTTCCGCAGAGGACGGCTGACAAAGAAAGACCGCAATGGGATGGCGGCGATGAAAGTCTTTACGCATTGTGTGCGTTACCTTTACGAGAACATTGACGTGCGCGGACATCAATACTTATCTTATCTTTATAGGCTAATTCCCTACATTAATCTGAAGTACAACGTGTTCTGCTCCAATCCTTTGGAGAATGACAAGATGAAGCTGCGGTGGCTGACCGCAAAAGAGATGTGCGAGATCCTTGGGTACAGCGAGTCCAATGAGAAGAGACTTCTTCGTACCTTGTTCCAACTGACCTTTGAGGACAGGAATGGAGATATGCGGAGTGTTATCACGACAATCAGTAACACCAAGAACGGAGAGATGCGGAATTTTATAACAATAAATCCGCAATTCTACGCAGGTTACATCTCTCAGGAAGATATGCTGGAAATAAATTTAAAATTTGCTCTTGACAATGTATAAAATTAATGATATTATAAGCATGGGGAATAATTTTATATCTCCATCATGTATATAATTAAGGGAGTTGTTTTAGAATGAATAGCAATGAGCGTTTAACTTATCTGCAATCTTTACCGCTAAATCAGAAAATCGGAATTACAATTGCGAGAATAACGGAATTCGTCAACAGGTTTGGAGAAGACGGTTGCTGCGTGAGCGTGAGCGGAGGCAAGGACAGCACGGTTCTGTGGGACATCGTACATAAACTTTATCCTAATATTCCTGCTGTTTTTAGTGATACAGGCTTGGAATATCCTGAGGTGCGAGAATTTGCCAAGAGTTTTGCGACTACGACGGTGCAGCCAAAGATGGCATTCACGGAAGTTATACGGAATTACGGATATCCGATAATCTCAAAAGAAGTAAGCGAGGCGATTTACTACGCCCGCAGAAATTCACAAACTGTTAAAGTAGAGAGAGAGAGAGAGAGAGAGAGAGAGAGAGAGAGAGAGCAGTCGCATAAGCAAACAGACTTATTGGAAACGACTGGAACTTCTTGGGATTCGTCCACAAATGTCACGCAAGAAATTTTGGGACATGATGAAGATAGGAGGTTACTTCGATGTAACTATAGGCAAGGAAACTCAGTGGAAACGCTTAGAACTGACGGGTCAGCGTCCTACAATGAGCAGAACGGAATACTTCTCACCCCCCCCATGTACGGTAAAACAACTCCAAGAAAGAGAACTGAGCTGCTTGGACAGCGTAGGGACTCATATACCTCAGAAAAACATTCGGAGGAAAGCTTTGATGGGTAGCTTTGCTACAAGCGACGGCAAATCCAAGAGTGCCTTTAACAAAGAGAAGTGGTTGCCGCTTGCTCAACTTCCTTTTAAGATTTCAAATTATTGCTGCACTGTGATGAAGAAGTCCCCTCTTCAAATTTATCACAGGAAGACAAAGCGCCATCCCATTATAGGCACAATGGCTTGCGAAAGCCGCATGAGAAAGCAAGCGTGGATCAGGCATGGCTGCAATTCTTTTGAAGGAAAGAAAATTTCAAGTCAGCCTATGAGTTTCTGGCTTGAGCAAGATGTCCTTCAGTATATAAAGGTTTTTGAATTGCCAATCGCAACTGTTTATGGAGATATTGTCGCAAACAGTGAGGGAGAACTTCAGACAACTGGCTGCAACAGGACGGGCTGCATATTCTGCGGATTTGGCGCACATCTGGAAAAAGGAGAAGACAGGCGTTTCTTGAAACTCAAGAAAACACATCCCAAACTGTATGACTATTGTATGCGTGGTGGCTCATGGCAAGACAATCCTGATTACATTCCTGATCTGCCTGAATACGATGGGGAGTGGAAGAATTGGAATCCGCAACAAATATGGATGCCAGACAAAGGCTTGGGAATGGCAAAAGTTTTTGATATGATCAACGAAACTTATGGAAAGGAAATGATTTCTTATTAATGGCAGCATATAAAAAGGGAGACCAATTTAAGGATATTGTTGAATACAGCACTTATCCCCTACAGTTCTTGTATTTTTATGACAAACTGATAGGAAAAGCAATTACCGATAATTGGCAGTATAGAATGATAAAAAGATGCATTGCAGATGGGCATTTAAACAAGGCTGAACTTAATGAAGGGTTTAATAGGTACAAAGTCAATATTCAAATTTTCGCATCTGCAAAGGATGATACGCCTGAATATGAATTGCGTCCTTATGAGTGTGTAGCGCAGAATTGCGAAGAAGCGGAGATTAAGGCATATAAATCAAAATTTGCCAAAGAAGCTTTGCCCATTGGAAATGGAAAGTACCTTTATTCAGATCATAGTGGCATAATCATACTTAAGGCGGAATTGATTGAGTAGTGGAAGGGGTGACAAAATGTGACCAAAGACTATACAGATTTTTATAAAACTCAGACTCAGAAACCCAATGTGGTAGAAATTTATGTGACTACGGAGTGGAATGATGAGTTCTATGGGCTACCTGATTATCGAGAGTATTATGAGACATGGTGCTGAGAGGTGATGCGAGTGACAAACCGTGACCGCTATATAATGACCAAAAACGAATATGACAGATTGTGCAAAGTTCAAGCTTCACTTCTTAAAGGCTGCAAGTGCGTGGTTGGTGCTCTTACTGGTCATATTAATATTTGCGGAAATTCTAATTATGAATATTGTTGTGAATGTATCAGAAAATGGTTGAATGAAAAGGAGAGATAAAGATGGTAAATTTATTTTTAGGCTTTATGTTTACGGTGATGGGTTGCGTTCTGATAATACAATATGGGAATACTAGAGCTGTTTCACGCCGCAAAAAATATTTTGATATTAATGTCACAATTGCTTGTACTGATCTGCTTCTCGCAGGAATACAGTTTGCAAAATTCATCTATAGGTGAGGTGGAATAATGACTGAATTGACAAAATGGGCATCAAGATTTGGAGATGACATCAGGCTTTGTGAACTTGAAAAGAAAAATGATACTACTGGCTTATATCAGACGCAACAAAGGTATGGGGATGGAATTCCATGTTATTACTTCACTAATCCAGTATATCATGTGTGGATAAATGATGGTTGGGAATTGTCATGTATGAATTATCTTGAAGCTGAAGCTTATTATGAACGTCGTATTAAGGAGGTGGGCTTATGACTCTTAAAGAAATCTTAAAAGGCAAAAACAATATTTTCATTAAGGAATATGAGAGATACTTTGATGATTTGATTTTTGTTGGTGGCACATATTATGCCAATAAGACTTTTATTCCTATTGACGGAAGTTTCTTTGTGCTTGGACTTAAACCAAGTGCTTACGAGTGGAAAATGATAACACTTTGATGATTGTGAGGTAGAATATGACAATTGGTAAGATTTTAACGGTTTTAGCGATGGGGAATATCTTTGGTTCGGCTTTGAAGGATTTGGCGCTTTATTATGGCTGTGAAGATTATGATCTCTCCCCTATCAGTGACGAAATGGCTGAAAGATGGATTGAAAGGAGAAATGAAAGTGACACATGATACGACTTTGAAAATCAAACTTTTCAGCACAGACATGAATGAGGGCAATTCACTTGAAGCTTTAATGGACTACTATGGTACTACAAATCTTATGAGCATTAGCGAAGAAATGGCAGTTGAGTTTTTAGAAAAGCTAAAAGGAAATGAAATTTCACTGTAAAACGAATGCAAATTTCGGTGACAAAAATATTGTTAGACAAGTTGTATTCCTATTTTTGGAACGAGAATTTGCCAATGATTTTACAACAAAAATACAGTGAGGGAAATTATGGAGAATGAAGAAATTAAAAAACTCAGGGAAAGCATTATAGAAGCTTGTCATATGGTTGGTAAATTAAGATGTGAAAATGATCAATTAAAGGCTAAGTTAGATGCAGCTTCAGATGCTATAAGATTACTTGCGGAAAGACCTGATGAAAAGTGTGGTGTCTGTAAATTCAAGAATGCTTGTTGTATGGATTGTTCATTTGTATATGAACATGAAGATTGGTTCATTGATTAATTTTGGGTTTCTTCCATTGGAGGTGTAAAAATGAAAGGAGGACTGAAAATGGCTGAAAAAGAGTTTATCACCAAATTTGCGGCAAGAACGGCTATTGAAAATTATGCTTGTAGTGATTGTGTACATTCCAACGGTAAAAAATGCGAGGATTGCGAATATCAAGATTGCATTAACTTTATTAACGAAGTCAAAGCCGTAGACGTACAGCCTATAAAGCATGGGAAGTGGGACGGATATATCTGTTCTGAATGCAATGTTTGTGCCGATTATTTTATATCGGGCGATTTTTACTTTGATGAAAAGCCAAACTTCTGCCCGAACTGCGGTGCAAGAATGGACGGTGATACAAAATGAAGTACATGGGGACAGAGAAAATGGTATGCATCAAGTGTGGCGTTGAGCTTGATGTGCCAATATATGAAAATGGCGATATGAAAAAGTATGGGTTTAAGTACTGTCATCAATGCGGAGCAGCGCTGCTAAGTAATGATGAAAAAGAATTGTTAATATCAGCCAAACAGGGGATAGCGGCAAAGTACGGCTACACACAAGAACAAGTTACCGCATACTGGCAAGGCGTGGAAGATGCACAGAGTGAATTAGCTATAAGCATGATGAAAGCAGGGGCAATAATTGCACAAGAAGCGGTGGAACATGAAAGGAGTGTGCGGTATGACTAAAGGTATTTTAAAGCTTTAAGGAGGGCTGAAAATGGCTGAGTATATAAGCAAAGATAGGGTTTTATGCTTGATTTATGCGACACATAGTGTAGGTGGTTTTAAGACCGAAGAAGATTATTTGTGGTTGCAAGAAGCTGTTGTTGATGCAGCAACCTCGGACGTACAGCCTGTGAAGCATGGGCGGTGGAAATTGACAAATAATCCAAGTTTCAGAAAATGTTCTGTGTGTGGGGCGTGGTGGGGTAGTGATATTACTAACAACTGCTTTACGAATTATTGTCCTAAGTGTGGTGCAAGCATGGATAAGTCGTGAAGCGTTAAAAAGGTAAATTCTACGTTTCCATAAAGATGATTATAAGGAGGAAGAAAATGATTCTGATTACTGACGGTTGGTATTTTAAGCAGGATGAGTTTCAATACATTCTTGTCCATGAATATCAAAAGGCTAAAGGCGTATTTGGTCGAGTCGGATATAATAGCGGAGAAATGGTAACAAAACGTGATGAGATTGGTTACTTTGACTCTTTGGAAGTAATGCTGAAACGATTGGCAAAGATTTTGTGCAAAGAAAAAGTAGATAATGGTGAAATTGTCACCATTAAGCAGTATATAGATGTTTTAGATCAGGTCATTAATAAGTTGACCAAAGCTTGTAAGGGGTTTTAACTCCAAATAGGGGGAAAATATGCTTGAATTTTATAGGGTGGAATATTCAATAACAGATTCCAATACTAAGCAAAAATTGGTAAATTGGTATGCATGGCATGATATATGTACGGATAAAAAGATGGAATCAACCATCATACCTTTAGGTTGGGACAATATAGAAAACGTGGAAATTAATCAATGCCTTAATCCTCAAATTAGGGAGAAAAAGAAAGGTCTCGTATTTGGGGTTCATGCGTCTTTAGATGATTTATATTATAATTTCAAACAGTGGAAACGCCCTAATTTGAATTTAGAATACAATATCACCTATACTCCTGTGGTAAAATCCATAAGTGATGTAATTGAATACGCAGATAGTTCTTTGGCTATACGTTATCTTATGGAACGAGGATTAGATGCTAAGTTTATAATAAACTCAAAAAATGGTATAGGAGCAATTTTGAATGGCATTAGATAAACAATATTGTATTTATGGGGTCGATACAAGCGCATTTTATTTTGAGGAAGAACGGAATATTGAGCAAAAAATGTACGCTTTGCGGAATATGAAGAATGGGTATAAAAAAATTCTGAAGCAAGATGATGTTTCAGATGCTGTAAGAATTATTCTAGAAGACAAATATAAGGAAGTCTCGCAAGAGTTAGTTTGCTTGAAAGAAAAACTTATAGAAATGATGGAATGCAATATGCCAAGATGCCGTCATATTAGTCCTTTAAAGCTTAATCCTTATAATCGTATATCTGTTTTTGATAGTGAGCTTACACGGTGCTTAAACATGATTCCTTTGAATCGCAATGTGCGTCAAACCATTGAGAATACATCCGTAAATGAGCAGATGATGGTTGTATCTGTATTCTATTTTGAGATTTTGGAGAATTTAATCTATAACGGTTTCATGCATAATGGATATAGATATGTGTATTTTGCAAGTTCCGCTGGACAAATTCGCACAAAGAAAGCTGTATTTGTACGCGAAGATCTTCTTTCTGAGAATTGGAACAGGCTTGCTTGCGGTTTAACTGTTGAAGAGATAAATAACAAGGGTGGAATGAATCTTAATAAGTATAATGCTTATCTAGCTCTGTGTAATTCGGCAACTGAAGAGTGGGAAGATTTTGATATTGACCGATGTATAGTCGTAGACGATTTTGAAACAAGCGTTGTGACGGAAGTGGATTATGTTGATGATCGAGATTACAGCATAACCCGTCAGACAATGCCAGTCACAATTCCCCATACTGATGGAGCAGGAATGGTCAGTCCCAAATTGAGCGATAAGAACTTTATGGTTAGATTACCTTGGACAAAAGGGTTGCTTGGTGTGTTTGATTTTAAAGGCTTTATAAATGAGAATGGTTGTTCTTCAAAAGTAAAAGACATATGGGGCAAGGAATGGGATATATTTGAAGATGATATTCAAATAATATTGACCAAGAGTCAACTAAAAATGGCGGCATATTTTGATAGTTGGGATGATTATAAAACCCGGTTTAAAAAATATGGTTGTTGTGCTGGTAAATGTAATGTTGAAGAAGACTATTTTAAAAAATCCCACTTAAATTATCAAATGGTTCAAAGTTTTATTGATTATAAAATCAGTGAACTTAAACAGATGTGTAATGAGAGCGTGAATTTTATTAACGGAATTTGTTCTGACAAGGAAATCCAATTGGAAATGTTTGGGATTAACAAAGATAAGCCTTTTAGTAAATACAATGGAATGCAGAAATGCCTTGTTGAGTATAACGGATTAATAAAGGACAATTACTTCAGAGATCAACTCAGAGACTTTAGAAAGAAGCTCATAAGAGATTTGTATTCTTCCAAATTTAGGGTCAACGGATATTATACTTTTCTTCTTCCTGACTTTTACGCATTTTGCGAATGGCTTTTCATGGGAGAAAAAGTCCCCAAAGGGTTATTGGCAGATGGTGAAGTGTATTGTAAATTACACGAATTTGACAAGGAAGTTGATTGTTTGAGAAGTCCCCATCTCTATTTTGAACACGCAATAAGACAAAATGTAACTCGCCCACAACTTGAACGTTGGTTTACCACTAATGGTTGCTATGCGAGTACACATGATGTAATCAGTAAAATTTTGATGTACGATGTTGACGGAGACAAGACTCTGATTATTCAGGATGACAATATAATCAATGTAGCAAAGCGCAATCAGATTGGTATAGTTCCCTTATATTATAATATGCGTAAGGCTGCAAAGGAACTTATAACGAATGAAAGCCGTTATAAGGGACTATCTATTGCCTTTACTGGAGGAAACATAGGAGTTGTTTCCAATAATATCAGCAAAATTAAAAATAGTTCTGAAATAAGAACACCCCAAACAAGACAAGAAGCGATGGATTGTCTTAAGTATCTTTGTATGGTAAATAATGAGACTATAGATTTTGCGAAGACTTTGTACAAGAGCAATCCGCCAAAGGAAATTAAGAAAATAATTTCTAAATATGTCAACAAGAAATTGCCAGCGTTCTTTATATACGCCAAGGATAAGACGGAAGATCAAGTGGAAGAGACAAATGATTGTATAGTTAATCACATACGGACTCTATATCCTGAAAAATGTTTCAAGCTTAACTTTGCAGATAAAAGGCGTTTTGATTATCGGATGTTAATGAACAATCCTGACATTGTGGTTAACGAAGAAGTTTTGAAAGTTTATAGTTCATATGTGTCTACAGCTAAACTTAAAAAAGGCAAAGAAGAAGTCAATAACGCAATAGTTGTTAATGATATTATGGCTGCGTTGCAAAAATTGGATTATGCTCAATATGAAATATGCGATATGCTGATTAGGGATATGTTCAAGGATCATAAGTTTTTTACAAATCCGCGATGCAAAGAATTCTTCTTCTATATTTATGGGGATATTGTGTATGAAAATATCCAAGCTAATAAATCTAAGTACGGCTACATATGTGTAGACTGCGGAGCGGAGATAAAGAAAGTGAACGGCAAATGTCGTTGTTCGGAGTGTCAGAAAAAATTTCGTTCTAAATATTACACGGAGAATAAAAGGAAGAACAGACGTAAGATGTCCACAACCGAAAATGTTTAATTCGCCGCTATAAACAGCCATACGTGTAGAATTCGCAAATATAAAATGGTTTCATTGTGGAAGAGATTATGTAATGCGTTTTGCACCTCTTAAAGAATGAAGGGAGTAATAAGATAAATAACTTATACTCCCTTCTTCTTTTATTATATTATTTAACTGTGAAAAGCATAAATAATCCCTTTATATCATATCACATAAAATATAAAATGTCAATAGATGTGATGAATAAAATTGAAAGTAGTGAAAACAATGATTGAAATTACAAAGAAACAAGCAAAGTATCTTCGTGATCATGGTGTAAAAGAAGGAATTACACGTACAATGAAGCAAAAGTCCAAGCGCGGCAAGAGAATCCTTGTTGCGGAAGAGCCTTATATCTTAGCATTATTGAGAGATTATGCTGAATCTGAAACAATTGTTGAGACATATGGCATAGTAGACTAATTGATAAGCGAGGAAGGTATTATGGAAGAGAATATTCAGATATTAGATTTAGTTATACCGCAAGAAGCGGCTAATGTAAAGTTACCCTCTCCAGAATTGCTTGATCTTTATGATGATAGGCAGAAACGAGTAATCTATATAGATTATGATATAGACGAAGCTCTATTAAGAGAAGTAGGTAGGCAGATACTTGAATACAATCGTGCAGATAAAGGCAAGCAAATTGAAGAACGCAAGCCAATAGTAGTTTTAATTAATTCTCAAGGTGGTAATCTAGATAGCACATACGCAACTATCGCCATAATGGAAACATCTAAAACTCCCATCATTACAGTTAATATGAATTCTGCGTACAGTGCCGCAGGACTTATATTAATGGCAGGTCATAAAAGATACTGTATGCCGAGATCCCAAGTTTTAATACATAGTGGCAGCGCTCAAGGAATCGGCGGTGACTATGAGACTGTTCAAGAGAGCACTAAATCCTATAAGAAAATGGTTGAAGAAATGCGAGAGTTCATTACTAGCAAAACCAAAATTGAAAAATCACTCATGAAGAAAAATCAGTCTCGTGATTGGTATTTAGATACTAAAGAGCAGCTTGAGTTGGGCGTTATAGATGAAATAATAACAGATCTTGACACGATTCTTTGAGGTGTTATATGGCTAAAAGAACGAAAGTGATAGACTTCACTGAGGTCCCTGAAACTTTAAATGATAGTCCATTTTACGGTTTGGAACTTGATGAAGAACAAAAAATTTTTAGGGATATGATATGGTCAAAAGATAAAGTGATTGTTTTCTGTAATGCTAAAGCGGGAACTGGAAAGACTACCATTGCTACGGGGGTTGCAGACTTATTAGTTAAATATGGGAGATATAATGGGATTGTATACATTAGCTCCCCTTGCATGGAAGAAAAACAAGGTTATCTTAAAGGATCTTTGGAAGAAAAATCTTCCCCTTACGCTGAACCATTTTATGAAGCTCTTGAAAAAATTGGTGTCAATATCAATACAGCAACCTTTGATGACATCATGAACGAAAAGAATGGTACAGCTTATGTTAAGGCAATTACGCACACCTTTCTGCGAGGAACCAATTTTGAAAATAAAGTGGTAATAATTGATGAAGCTCAGAATTATTATTTTGATGAGCTGAAGAAAGTTTTAACTCGTATGCATGATTCTTGCAAGGTTATAGTAATTGGACACAGCAAGCAATGTGACTTATATCATAATCCAGAAAGAAGTGGATTTGTAAAATATCTAAATCACTTTTCAAAAGATGAAAAATGTGCAGTGTGTCAACTGACCACAAATTATCGTGGTTGGCTTTCAAATATGGCAGATGAATTAGAATAGAGGTATGTTTAATGGCAAAGAAAGATGGTTGGTCAAGCACCTATACTATGACTGGCTTGCTTGACCTTGAAAATGGTTTTATAAAAATAGAGCGCGAAGATGATGAACCCTTGGTAGTTATTGCTGACGATATTGAAAGGTTTGAAGGTAAGACTGTAACAATTACAGTTGTATGTGAAGAACCTAAATAAAAAGGAGTGAATATATTGGAAATTTCTGCAAAAAAGAAATTTACACAGTCCGAGCTAAGAGAAATATATGAAGTGTGTTCTCGCAAAGACCTTATGGGCAACTGGCAAAAAATCACTGAAGAACTAAATAAACGTTTTGGGAAAGATTATAACGAATCCACATATCGTAAGCGTTATCAAATATATTGCGAGATGAAAGCAGCTTGCAAGGATATTGATAGCGACTTCACGGGTGAAACAACAGAAGTAATGGTTCTGAAACGAGAACTTGAACGTGCCAAGATACAGTTTCGCGATGAGCGCAACGCTTGGCAGAGACAAAACTACAATTCTGCAAGAGCCGAACAGAAACTTGACTACCTTGAGAAATTGATTTTAGAAAGCAATCCGACAGATTTGCACATTTCACTCCGAGAAAAAAATGTAAAGAAAACAGCTATTGTTACTTGTTCTGATTGGCATATTGGCGAATGCTTCTATAATGAATGGGGACGTTATGATTCTGATATTGCCCGTGACCGTATTGAAAAATATGCAACTGTAGCAATTCAGCGTTGCATTTCAGAAAATGTATCTAATGTTATCATAGCGGGTCTTGGAGATCTTGTATCAGGCAATATACATAAAAGTATAGCTGTTACAAATAGAGAGAATGTTATAGAGCAGATTATGCTTGCAAGTGAACTTATGCTTAGTTTTGTAAAAGCATTTATTGATAAGGGATTCTATGTCACATTCACTAATATCTGTGGTAATCATTCTCGTGTAGATAAGAAAGATGAAGCCATTAAAGATGAACGCATGGATAATCTGATTGGTTGGTTTGTATCTACCCATTTAATGAATTATCCTAATTTTGCTTATATAAAGCCGCAGGACACAACTATTGCAGAAATTGGCAACTATTGGTTTGTTCATGGAGATAATGATAGTTTTGGTAAAACTGGATTGGCTAATTTGGTGATGGCAAAGGGATTTAAACCTGATGCTATTTTTATGGGTCATTTACATACTTTTGCAATTGATGATTGTTATGATGTAAAGATTTGCCGGGGTGGTAGCTTGTGTGGCAGCGGGAATGACTACACTATAGAAAAACGATTAAAAAGCAAAGCTACCCAACTTATGGCAATTTCTGAAGATGGAGAACTTTCTCAGTTCTACAATATAGCTTTAAGTTAAAGGAGTGAAATTATGAATACTCAAAAAGTATTCTCAAAAGTTATTAAAGCGAACAGTGAAGGCAAAGATGTTTCAGTAATTACAAATTATACAAATTCAACAGAATTACTGAAATACATCCTTTCTATGCCTAATACGCATATAGTTAGTATTGATATCGCAGATGAATTGTGGGATAACTACTATGATCCTTACCTTATTGACTTATCAGTTAATGGTGATGTGTATTGTCAACCTGTTGTGTTTAAAGATGGACAGATTGCCGCTGGAGAAGGATTGTATTTTATAGATGTTCTTGCAATCGGAGAATATTTGCCAGAAGATTTTGTGATTAAGGGAGAGAACACTAAAATTAAACTTATAGGTGGTGACTGATATGATTAATGCGTCATTTAAAAGTTATCAAAACTACTCTGATTTTATAACAGATTTCCTATTTGTGGTAATGGAAGATGAGAGGGCATCTATAATTGTTAATTATGAAGACATCATAGGTGTAATACAGTCTCTTAATGAAAAAGTGATAAATGGCAACTCTCTTTGTTTGACACCTGAATGTTTTGATAATATGGACAACGACATATTGATTGCCAAAGCAAGAGGCGGAATGATGCTTGTGACAGTTCTTAAAGGCGGAGAAATCATATCTGAGCCTCTTATTTTCACAGAACCCAATGCATTTCCTGAAACAACATATTATGTTGAGTTGGATGTTTCAAAAGCTTTAGAATTGCCTTTAAATGGTTGTGTAATACCATTTCGCATTATAAAGCATAAAATTTAAGCCTGCCATTGAGAGGCAGATAAAATATATCTATACGCGGCGAAAAGCCGCGATGGGCAATGAGCTTGGCAGTAAAGCAACGCGATAAAAAAGCGGAAGTCCTCGGCGCACATCCGAGATTGCTCACCACTCCTCCTGACGGGAGAACCGACACTGACAAGGCGGTGGTCAGTTATAATACACCGCCCACATATGCGGATAACCTTGTAGGTGTAAGTTGAACGGCGTAGCTATAGACAATGCGCTTAGTAAATGGTCTGAGATCACTCCTCGGAGTCCGCCCCAATGCAATGTGTGGCGATTACATTTGTAACACAAAATAAGTTACATTTCTAAAACTACATATTTTATGTACCACACAAGCCTCTACTACCTCGCAAGCTGACTACGTGTGGTCTTTTAATTTTCTTGCATTACGAGGTCTTTGGTAAATGCAAAACCTGCGCACTGGTAGGTTATGGACGCATAACAAACCTGCGCATTATGACGGTAGGAGTTCACGGCAATTGCCGCTTTAAGTGACTGTGCAACTCAGTCCACCGTGACCAACGTTCCCGATGACACGTTACTTAGCCACCCATAGGGTAAATCGGTGTAAAAAGAGCTATGCGGCGGTTTCGTCTAAGGGTAGGACAAGAGGCTTTCAATCTCTAAATGCTGAGTTCAATTCTCGCAATCGTCATCAAAACATTTATTTGCGCCATGGAATTGCTTTTTATGCAATTTCGTGGAGATAATAATAAATCATATATTAGCTTTTAAAGGTTAATTTTAATCTTAATATCTCAGATATTATTATTTATGTCATGAATTCTTCAATTTTTCCTCCTATAAAAGTGGGGAGTTTGACACTCCCCTTCTATGCGATTTGCGTTGCAAGAGACTAAAATCGCACCAAAGTATTGAGGATAGGTCAGAAGTCATGATCTGATCGAAAGCACGTCTGCCTGTGTTTCCTCACTACTATTTAATGGCAGAGAAAGAGAGCAGTAATTATGGAAAATAAAAGGGGTCGCCCCAAAGGAAGTTTGACTAAGAAAAATAGATCAGGACTGAAAGAAATAAAATTTGACGAAAAGACAATAACACGTTTAAGAAGTATAAATGCTAGTGATGATGACATTTATAGATTTGAAAATCCTTATCAATGTTCATGTTGCGGCAGAAGGTATAAAAAACAAGCATCAAACTTTTCTTACAGTCAATCTCCGATTTATAATGGCAACAATCATTATCTTACAACTTGTTGTGAGTGTGTAGACAATATGGTTGAACAATATACAGCTATGTTGGGTTCGCAAGATGCTGCAATTAAGCGAGTATGTATGAAATTCGACATCTATTATAACGAGCAGATACTTAGCACAAAGAAAAAAGAAAACATGAATCGCTCTAGAATCAAAACATATATCCGCGAAATGAACTTGCATCAGCATTCGGGTAAAACCTATGACACGTATTTGGCGGAGCAAAATGGTGATGCCATTGATAATTATGAAGATATGCAAAGCCTAACTTTAGAAGGCGAACATATTAGCAAGGCTATGTTTTACCGATGGCAAGGAGTGGGTAAAGATGATATGTTGTTTCTTGAAGAACACTATAAAATGCTTAAGAAACAAAATCCAAATGTTGACAGCAATGGAGAAATATTCATAAGAGATCTTTGTACAACAAAACTCTTGCAAACCAAAGCCATTAAAGCTAATGATATAACTTCTTATGACCGATTAACTAAGCTATACCGTGATACATTTGTACAAGCGGGATTAAAAACTGTTCAAGAAGAAGATAAGAGCAATGATAATCCTCTTGGAGTAAATGCAGCTATAATTGCGCAATACACGCCAGAAGAGTTTTATAAAGATAAAAAGTTATTTAAAGATTATGATGGCATCGGAGAATATTTGGAGCGTCATGTTTTACGCCCTTTGCGCAATTTGGAATTTAACGACAATAAACAAGATATAAAATATCATATAGGTGACGAAAATGAAGATGAGTGAGTATGCTGATAAAAACCAAATGACTCTTTATCAGAAGTTCCCTTCCACCCATTATTTAAGTAGTCCCAAAAAGGTTATCAATACAATTGCGTGGATTACTTTTTTTAGGCGCAATATGAATAGGTGCGCAACTGATTATCTTGGTATTAAGTTGTACCCTTATCAGGAAGTAATGCTTTATGAATTGGGAGTCGTTGATTTATTCAATACGGTAGGTTCAAGATGTATTGCTAAATCTTTTATTATTGGTTTGTATGCTTGTTGTCATTGTATTCTATATCCTCGAAGTGAAGTAGTAATTGCTTCTGCCACAGTCAAGCAAGCGGAACTTATAATTACGAAAAAAATTGAAGGAGAGCTGTGTAAAATGTCTCCAGTTTTAAGAACTGAAATATGTCCTTCAAAGCGAACAAACAATAGTTTGGTACTTCCTTTCCATAATGGCAGTACCATAACAGTAGTTTGTGCAAATGAGAATGCTCGTGGTGAACGTTCAACTCTTTTGATAAGAGAAGAAAGCCGCATGGTTAAGAAAGAAATAGACGATAGTGTTCTCTCCCCTTTTCAGCACGTAAGAAATGTTGGGTTCAGATTATTGCCAGAATACGCCGATATGCCAGAGGTTGAAGAAGAGCCTAAAAATGTTTATATTACATCTTCATGGCTTGACAGTGGACAGCCTATGTGGGCAATTGCGGATGAGGCTTTTAAGCAGATGCTCAATAATCAAAGTCAATGTTTAATGGCGTTTGATTTGTCAGTAGTTTTAAAACACAAGATAAAAACAAGAAAACAGCTTAAGCTTGAGAAGAAGAAACTTGACCGTCTTTCATGGAGAATTGAATATCTTAATGAGAGAGTCAAAGAAAACACCAGTGCCTTTTTTAATTATAAAGAACTTTCAAATCAGCAACGTTTATTAAGAGCGTTTTATCCTCGCAAAACAGAAGATGTGCTGGCTCACAAGAAAAATATTCATGCCATTCCAAAACAAAATGGAGAAGTTAGAGTTGTTGCCTGCGATATGGCTTTTATCACGAACAACAAGAATGACAATAGTATTTTTACCTGCATAAGAGCTTTACCCGAAAGCACAACCCATACTTTAGCCGATAAAAGTTTGGAAATTAACAAGGGCTATAGAAGGCAGGTTTGCTATATTGAGAGTATACAGGGTGGAGACATCGATAGACAAGCTTTGAGAATAAGACAATTATTTGAAGACTTTGAAGCTGATTATATTTGTTTAGACCTTAGAAACGCAGGTATAAGTGTATATGATAGGCTTGCAAAAGTAATGTATGATAGTGAAAGAGAAGTTGAAT
>JAEEGL011058233.1_pt1 | contig 36616 bp, 33 predicted proteins | sample 9134231 | NCBI WGS metagenome assembly JAEEGL01 (sample SAMN16246548, study PRJNA631951) | gut metagenome | biome: gut microbiome; feature: rumen; material: fiber-attached | host: Bos | place: Iran: Karaj | collected 2018-10 | reverse complement strand
TAACATTTAAATACAAAGTTTAACAATAAAATAGACGGATTAGAGTTGTCAGTATTGGTGATGCGCTGTGCGATAAAAGGATGCAGTCGCCTTGTGGGGAGTTTTTCCAATACTGTTGGTGTGGAAATTGGAGCCCTTAGGGCTAAAATTTGAAATGGCGCTGTCGCGCTAAAATTTTTGTTTTTTTCGTCGGCCTGGTTGTTTTAGACAAGAGTTACAGGAGTTTCTTAATTAATTGAGGATTGCCACTTCGTTGGGTAGTGTGTATTGTGAGGATGTGTGAAACAGATTGGTTAAAAAGTGGGCGAAAAAGTTTGTTTTTGTGAGTTTTTTACTAAATTTGTGGTCAAAAAAATATAATTCTATGAAAATTGATGCAATAATGCCATTGAATGTTGGCGCTATAATTGAGGAATTCGGTTATTGCGTTTTTGATATTGACAACAGTAAGAAAAAGTCGCCCAATGACCTTATCGCGACGCAGTATAACATAGTGGTGATGTGCTATAGCGGCGAGTCGACGATTGAGGCGAACATGCATACGCTCACCATCAGGAAAGGTGATTGCATGAATCTTGTGAACATGATTTTCATGCGCACGCTGAGCATGAGCAATGATTTTAAAGCGCGCGTGCTGATGTGCTCGCGCCAGTTTGCTATGGAGTCGGTGATAGGCATTCCTATAGAATATGTGGAGTCGATGATGAGTACGCCCGTGATTAACTTGAGTGGTACGTCGGAATGGTTGATGCTAGACAATTTTTTTGAGAATCTGTATCTGTTACAGTCAGAGCGACTTCTGGTGAAACATAATGATGTGATAACCAGTGTTTACCGTTCGATAATAATCCTGCTTACACAGCATAAAATGCGTGACGAAGGCGGTCCGCTGATAACTCAATTTTCACAGGCCGATCTGTTCTTCCGCAAGTTTATCGACCTTGTGTATGAGAATGTTGAGAATGAACATGAAGTGGCATACTATGCCGAGAAACTTCACGTGAATCCGAAATATCTGAGTGAGATATGCAAGCAGAAGAGCGGACACAAGGCTAAGGAAGTGATCTCGGCTTTCCTGATTGCCAAAATCAAGCGTGAACTGTTGACCTCGGGTAAGTCGGTGAAAACGGTAGCTTATGATTATGGGTTTGCCGACCAGTCGAGCATGGGCAAGTTCTTTAACAAGATGACTGGCATGTCGCCGAGCGAATTTAAACTGAAGAACTTGTAGAATGCTGTCGCCTGACGTTATCAATGCAGAATGCAGAATGCACAATGCATAATTGGCTCCTCGCCTGATGTTCTTATGTCTTTTTTAGACAAGAGTGACAGAAGTGTCTTAATTAATGTTGAGGGGATGGATTAGAAAAGGAAGAAGAGGGAGACGCCGATGACCGAAATGACTGCTCCGACCACGCTCTTGGCTGTGATGGGCTGCTTGAAGAGCCACCAAGCCGGCAGGATGATGATGATGGGAGTGAGTGCCATTAGTGTGCTGGCAATGCCAGCGCTGGTGTACTGCACAGCCAGCAACGAGCATCCTACACCTACAAAAGGTCCGAAAATCGTGGTAAGTATAGCCACCGTCATGCTTGTGCGGTCGGTGATGTTCTTTCGCAGCGATGAGAATCCCTCACGGAATATGAGTAACAGGGTAAATCCTGTTATTCCTGCAATGCACCGGAACACGTTGGCATAGAACGGCAGAATCCAGGGTTCGCAAGGAGCCTCCAATGATGCTTCGTAGTGGTTCATGCCAATCTTGCTGAGGACAAGTCCCACGCCTTGACACACTGCTGCGCCAATGGCAAAGAGTACGCCGTTCAGGGGTAGCTTCAGTGAGAGTTTGTGGTGACTCTCGTCGCGTCCAAGCACTGTGATTGCTATGCCAGTGAGTGTAACCGCCATGGCAACTAACGCCATTGCGCCAATTCTCTGCCCCAGTGTAGCCCAAGCCATGATGGCTGCCGTTATTGGCGCCAGAGTCATGAAGAGTTGTCCGAATTTGGAACCGATGATGATGTAACACTGAAAGAGACAGAAGTCACCAATGACATATCCCACGAGACCAGAAAGCATCATCCACATGTAGGCTTCATTGCTGGCTTTTGCCGGCAGAGGATTGCCTGTCACAATCCAGAACATGATTGCCGAAAAGAAAAGGGCGATACCCATTCGCACGAAATTGAGCGTGACATTGCCCATTCGTTTGCTGCCCATCTCGCTCAGCAGTGCGGTGGCGGTCCAAGAGAATGCTACACCAATTGATATGAGTTCGCCTATATAGTTCATTTATTGTATGTTGTCTGATTATTCAAGGATTGCTATCGCGAGCACTGCAGTCGGCAAGCTGAATAGCTTGAAAGTGGCAGCGGGAATCAAGGAAGAGAGGGCAAAGACGTTGCCGTCGTCATTGATGGAAAACTCCGGGAACTCGTGCGAGAGACCTTGCCCCGTGGCCTTGACATAGCTCTCCTTGAGGGTCCACAGCTGCGTGAAAAACAGGTTTTGCGCTTCGGGATTGGCAAGTGAGTTGAATTGTGCTATTTCCTTTTCGCCCATGGTGTAGTTCACCAGCGAAGGGCGAGCTTTGACAATGGTCTGCACGTCAACTCCCATAGGCTTTTCTCCAAGGGCGCACGCCACGAGAGTGTCGCTGTGCGAGAGGTTGAAATGCAGCTGGGGATGATTGGCAAATGCCGGTTTGCCGTGTTCGCCCTGGGTGTATTGCATGTCGCGTTCACGTAAGCCATGTTCTTGCAGCATGTTGTCGAGCAGCAGTCCAGCTCCTGCGCTGAGCCATTTACCCTTATTGAAGCGGTATTTTAGAGTTTTCTCGCGTCGATAGTGTGACAGAAGGAGCAATGCATCGTCGAGAGCTCCAGGTGCACCCAGAGGCTCCACGTTTGCAACTTTCACCATGCATCGGTCGATGTTGAACTGCCTTAATATCTCAATACCGCTTATCATTTGATTGGTGCAAAAGTATTACAAAATCGCCACATGAGCAACAACAATAGGAAAAAGGGTGGGAGTCAGATGAGGAGAGTGCCTGTGGCAATGATGGTGCTGTTGCCGCCCACCCAGATGGTGCCATCGGGCTTTAACTCGGTCATTACTGTGGAGGGGCGTCCCATGGCTTCGCCCTGAAGGAATCGGCATTGAGCAGGGCAATCAATGATGCCGTTGCAGTGCAGGTAGTGCGTCAGTGCGGCATTGGCAGTGCCTGTGGCGCTTTCCTCGGGAATGCCGTAGAGAGGTCCAAAGTTGCGCACGTGTGCTGTGTAGCCGTCATTTTCAATGGCAAATGCATGGACACCAGTCACACCCAGTTCCTTGCTTAGTGCAGCAAGAGAATCCATGTCGGGGCAGAGAGCGTTGAGCGCATCGAGGTTGTCGACAGGCATGATGATGTCGGGCAGCCCAGTGCTGACCACTTGGGCAGGGAGAGTGTTCTTCACGTGCCCTGCGTCCATGATGTGATGAAGCTGTTCAAGGTTGATTGCTGCGTGAATTACGTGTGGCGAAGCCATTTCCATCATCACCGAGGCGCCAGTCTTAACCTTAAGGTCTCCGGCGAGTGTGTGGTTGAGGCAAAGAACATCGGAAGCAAGGGCGCCCGTCTGAAACAAGGTGCCAAAGGTGGCAATGGTAGCGTGTCCGCACAGATCCACCTCGCCGCATGGCGTGAAGTAGCGCACGGAGAACTCTGTTTCGCCATGGCGTTTCACAAAAGCAGTTTCAGAATAACGGAACTCAGCCGCCAACTGCTGCATGAGTTTCTCGTCGGGGAAATCTTTTCCTTCGTCAAGCAGAACCACTGCAGCAGGGTTTCCGCCAAAAGGCATGTGGGTAAACGCATCAACAATAAAGTACTTCATGATAATCACTGTTTTAAGCTGCAAAGGTAGATAAAAAGATGATTAGTTAGTTTACGTTAGCGATAAAATGTTTACCTTTGTGTGAGTTTTTGGAAAAAGTGATAACTGATGGCTGAGATTGATAATATTTTCCAGCGCACCGAGATGCTGCTCGGCAAGGAGGCTGTAGCTTCGCTGTCCCGATACCACGTGGCGGTGTTTGGCGTAGGTGGCGTTGGCGGATATGTCGTCGAAGTGCTGGCTCGCAGTGGAGTGGGGTCACTCGACCTCTATGACAGTGATGTGGTGAATGCGACCAATATCAATCGTCAGATTATCGCAACGACAAGTACGTTAGGACGCTATAAGGTTGACGTGGCAGCCGAGCGTGTGCGCGACATTAATCCTGCTTGCAGGGTGCAGGGATTCAAGATGTTCTATGTGGTTGCCAATGCCGATGAGGTGGATTTGAGCCAGTATGACTATGTGGTCGACTGCATTGACACAGTGAGCGCCAAGATGGAACTCGTGCGTCGGTGCACCAGGCTTGGAGTACCCATCATCTGCAGCATGGGGGCCGCCAACAAGCTTGATGCGACAGCATTCCGCGTTGCCGACATCAGCAAGACCGACATGGATCCGCTGGCTCGCATCATGCGCAAGAAACTGCGCAAGGAGGGTATTGAGCACTTCAAGTGTGTGTACAGCGAGGAGAAGCCCCTGACTCCAATTATTGATGATGAACAGGAAAACGAGTCATCATCGGCGCGTCCCACTCCGGCCAGCAATGCCTGGGTACCTGCTGCCGCTGGATTGATTCTGGGCGGGGAGGTTGTCCTTGATCTTATTTCAAAATAGACATCATGGGTTTTAAGAAAAAACTAAAAAAATTCCGCCAATGGCAGAATGATCCTTATAATTACTCCTATCGTAAAGAAGAGAGGCATCACTGCCAGTGCTGCGGTGAAGAATTTAGCGGAAACTTCTGTCCTGCATGTGGTCAGCGTTCAACTGCCGGTGCCATCACCTGGCGGTCGGTGAGGGAAGGCATCATGGACGTGTGGGGCCTGGGTGGCCGTTCGCTGCCTCGTACCTTGTGGCACCTGTTGTTGCGTCCGGGCTATCTGATTGGCGACTACATAGGTGGCAAACGTCAGGTGAGTTTCCCACCAGTGAAGATGCTGGTGATTGTGGCCGTTGTGGTTTTTCTTCTGATTAATTGGATGGATTCCAGTTCATTTGAAAAAGAATCGGTCACACCATTTTCCGACGGCATGAGCGCCATTGATAAGTTTGATTATTATTTGAGTGTTTTTTTAAACAAGATGCAGACTCACATCGACTGGCTTAGCCTGTTGGTTCTTTCTTTTTTGATCTATCCCACCTGGGTTGTTTTCCGTTATGCCCCCCTGCACAGTCGTCACACGCTGCCTCAAGGATTCTTCATTCAGGTTTTCAACAGCACAATAATACTTATTATAGTTCTTTTTGGTGCACTGTTTGCTAATGCAAATGTTAATGAAGATATAGTTTCAATAATTATCAGTGTTTTAATCTTACTGCAATTGTTTCGCACCTATAAGCAGCTTTTCGGATACAGTTGGTGGGGTACTTCCTGGCGGTTAATTATAGTGATGGGTTCAGGTATTTTACTAATCATTATCTTTATAGTACTAGTTTGCCTTGTGTTTTTTGCCGTTAATGGAGAATGGGGAGCGTTTTTTAGAAATATTCTAAACTTGTTGAAATATGCATTCGCGATTGCGATTATGCTTGCCGGCATTCACTTGATTGACAGGAGAAAAGCAAAAAAGAAGTCTTAACTATTTGTCCTTTTTAGAATGTCGGCCAGCTTTTGAACTGTCTGGTTTATTTCCTCTACGCTCTCAAGGCAGGTAGAGTCGAATTGCAGTTGCGCTTTCTTGTAGTGTCTGTTCCTGGCTTTCAAACCTTTTATTACTGATTGCTTGATTTCCTCGTCGCTCATGTCGTTGAGCAGCGGACGCTTGCTGCGTTGCTCGGGCAGGACAAGACGTGAGGTGATGCGTTCCACGCTTGTGCGCAGCCACACCGTGATGCCCACGCTGTTCATCAGCTCCATGTTGCCTGGTTGCAGCGGAGTGCCGCCGCCACAAGCTACAATCACGTCGTCATCACTGGCGGCAACTTCTTTTAGGGCTTCACGTTCAAGTTGGCGGAAATGGGCCTCACCGTAGGCCTGGAATATTTCCTTTGCCGTTTTGCCTTCTTTTTCTTCGATGTAGAGGTCAAGATCGACAAAACGCCATCCGAGGCACTGTGCCAGCGGCTTGCCCAGAGTGGTCTTTCCACATCCCATATATCCTATTAAAAACACTGGTTTCATTGCATGCAAAAGTAGATAAATTATTTTGTTAGAGCAAGAGGTCGTGATTATTTTGTAATTATAGAACTCTGCATTACTGAAAAGTGAGAACTTTTGTATATCTTTGCGAGGAAATAATTTATAGAGCAATGTCGAGTAACAAGAGAAAGTGGTATGTAGTGTGGGTCGGTACTGAGCCTGGAATCTGCGACACATGGACTGAATGTCAGTTGCGCACCAAGGGTTATGCCGGGGCGCTATATAAGAGTTTCGACAATCAGGAAGATGCCGTACAGGCATGGCGCAACGGCTATGAGGAAGAGGCCCGCAGTGTGCTGCGCGCCATTGCCAATGCGCCTCATCGTAAAGAAGAAGTGGACTACACGCAAATTCCCGAGATAATACCCGGCAGCTGGGCGGTAGATGCCGCTTGCAGCAAGAATCCCGGTGCGATGGAGTATCGTGGTGTGGACGTGTACACCGGAGCCCAGATATTCCATCAGGGACCATTTCAAGAAGGCACTAACAACATAGGGGAATTTCTTGCCATTGTTCATGCCCTTGCCATGCTCTATAACCGCGGCGACGGTACCACAGCAATCTATAGCGACAGCCGCACGGCACAAATATGGGTGCGCAAGCGCAAATGCGGCACCAAGCTGGAGCGCACTGAGAAGAACGCTCGTCTGCTCGACATTGTAGCTCGTGCCGAACAGTGGTTGCAGACTCACTCTACGACAAATCCCATCTACAAGTGGCAAACTGACAAATGGGGAGAGATTCCAGCCGACTTTGGCAGAAAGTAGGCTGTGGCATGCTTTTTGCCGGGAAATGAGGTTGTAACCAAAAAACTGACAAAATGCGTTCTAAGCAATACGGAATTAAATACCGCAATGACAATGACAAAGCCTACGGCGTGGCAGGAATGGCGCTGGGGCTTGCGGTCTTTGACGTGAGCGCACTCTCGCGTGGCATCGACATGGACGCCGTCGGTTTTGAGTGTCTGCAATTTGCTCCCGACTTCTTCTTTGAGGGAAATCCCTTGATGAGCGCAAAAGACTCGTGGAAACATACCTACAGCCATTTTCAGGTAATAATGGGTCTGTCGATTGCCAATGCCATGTGCCGCAAGATGCTGCTTGACCATGGCAGTATCGACCGCAAGATGCGCTTATTGTTGCTTGAGGCTGCCTGCAATGAGGGGATGCTAGCGTGTCAGCTCGAGAAGGAAGAGGTGGAACGCCTCTTCGACAAATATTATTCTCACCTGCTCAGCGTGTTCTCAAACCGCGAGATAGCTCAAGCTGTCAGCGAGTTTGCCACAATTATCAGACAAGAACGCACCATCACTCGCCAGGACATGGAAGAGTTTTTCAGCAATGTGCTGTAGAGGTTATTTTGCCATGATTCTTATCGTCGGGGAATACTAAAGCCGCCATAGAGGGCGGTTTTTTATTTTATTTCATTATGGAAGGCGGTAGAGTCAAAGTTTTTGATTATTTTTGCGGTATAATTATTGTTGGAACAGGATACCCTAAAGTTTCATGAAGGTAATAGTAGTTAACCATAGCGACATGCAGGGTGGAGCGGCAATCGTGTCGCTCAGGCTTGTGCATGCACTTCAGGAAAAGGGAGTGGATGCCCGCATGCTCGTCATCGACAAGCAGAGCGATGACACTCTCGTGGGCGTGATGGGCGACAAATGGCGCAACAAGTGGAACTTCCTTGCCGAACGGCTTGGTGTGTTCTTGCGCAACGGCATGCATCGCGACACGCTCTTCAAAATCGACACCGGCTCTCACGGTATCAATATCGTCAATCACCCGTGGGTGAAAGATGCTGATGTCGTGTGCCTCAACTGGGTGAACCAGGGCACGATGTCAATGAAGAGCATCAAGCAGCTGGGCGCTACAGGCAAACCTATAGTGTGGACCATGCACGACATGTGGAATTGCACGGGAGTGTGCCACTACTCGTTTGAATGTGAGCGTTATAAGGAAAAATGCAACAGCTGTCCCTTGCTCGAGACACAAGGCAATGACCTGTCTACTACTATTCAAGAGAAGAAACGCCGCCTCTATCGGCAAGTGCCCATCCACTTCGTGGCTGTGAGCCACTGGCTTGCTGAATGTTGCCGTAGCAGTTCAATCATGGGTGATAGTCAGTTGAGTGTGATTTACAACGCATTCCCCATTAATGATTTTGATTGTAGCCGCCTGACAGGAGAGATAGAAGGTATTCCTGCCGACAAGAAGGTGATTGTAATGGGTGCCCGGCGTCTCGACGTGGAAGTTAAGGGATTCAAGGAATTTATTGAAACCACTCAATACATTGCGCGCAACAAGCCAGAACTGGCACAAAAAATACATTTTGCTCTCTATGGTGATATCCATGACCGCTCACTGCTCGACAAGATTGAGGTTCCATGCACCTATCTTGGAACCATCAGTTCAACGGAGCAACTTAGCCGTCTCTATCGTCACAGCGACATAGTGTTGTCTACAGCACTCTATGAAAACCTTCCCGGGACGTTGATTGAGGGGCAGGCGAGCGGCTGTGTTCCTGTAACATTCGGAAAAGGTGGGCAGGCTGATATCGTTGAGCATTTGAAGACTGGGTATATAGCCGACTACAAGAATCCGGCCAGTGTTGCGGCAGGAATAGAGTGGGCGATAGATTGCAATGTCTCGCGCGAATTTCTTCACGCTGAGGTGGAACGTAAGTTTGCCGCCTCAAAGATTGCCCAGCAGTATATTGAACTTTTCAACAAACTAAAAAAATAAACACCATCAAGACTATGCAAACAGTATTATTTACAAGCACGATATTCGGTCCTATACATAGCCGTCGGTTAGGAACTTCGCTGGGTGTTAACCTGATGCCCAATGACGGTAAGGTGTGCTCGTTCGACTGTCTTTACTGCGAGGCGGGCTATAATGCCCAGGGAATAGGGACTACCGGTATTCCCAAGCGCGAAACGGTGAAGAAGCAACTTAAGAATAAGCTGCAGGCGATGCGTGAGGCTGGTGACAAACTGGACGTGATAACCTTCTCGGGTAATGGCGAACCCACGCTTCACCCTCAATTCAAGGAGATTATTCATGATGTGATAAACTTGCGAAATCAGTATTATCCCGAGGCAAAGGTTACCGTACTCAGCAATGCCACGATGGCAGGTAAGCCCAATGTGATTGCTGCTCTCAAGCAGGTGGACAATAACATACTGAAACTTGACAGTGCAGTGGCCCGTACGATGAGGCAGATTAACCGTCCCACTTCGCCTAACGTGTTGCCGGCAGGCATCATTGAGGATTTGAAAGCTTTCGGCGGCAAATGCATTGTTCAGACGATGATGGTGCGTGGCGAGCATGACGGACAGATTATCGATAACACCACCGATGGCGAGATAGAGGCACTGATCAATGCCTACATTGCCATCGCTCCACGTGAAATCATGCTCTACACTATTGACCGCAAGACACCTGAAGAGAAACTTGAGAAAGTTCCTGTCGAAGACCTGAAGCGAATAGCCCGCCACATCGAGGCGGAGACCAAGATACCTGTACAGGTAACAGGGTGAATCGGTTACCAGCATTCAGTTCCCAGGGCTGCGCTACGTGCTTAAAATTTTTGTTATTGTCAGCTGTTCTTTGTTACTGCCGGTTTGGCCATGTTCTACATTGAGGACGAAGAGTTCGGGCGTGTGTTTGTTAACGTGCGCAACAACATGCGTAACATCACCATGCGGTGGAAGGGCGGTTCGCTGTTCATGAACGTTCCTCCAGGTGCTTCGCGCTCCGATGTGATGAAAGCCATCGATGACCTTCGCCCCCGCCTTCGCAAGGCGCAGATTAAAGACGATGTGAGGTACTACATCGGTCAAGTGATACATTGCTATGGTTTTGACATTATCATCGGGGAGCAGGACAAGTTGCGTGACCGCATTGTTTTCAGCCGGAACGACAACAATGTCACCGCCAGCGTGCCTCATGGCATCGACCTGAACGACTATGACACAAAACGATGGATTTCAAAGGCATTGAAGGTTGCGACTCACGATCGTGCCGCAGCAGTTCTGTTGCCACTTGCCAAGAGTATCACCGAGAGGGTGGGAGTGTCGCCTAAACGCTTCGAGATAGGGCGCGGGCTGCGCAAACTTGGCCACTGCACGCCCGACAAAGTAATCCAGCTGTCGGGAAACTTGGTGTTTTTGAGTCCTGAACTCATTGAGCTTATTGTGTGTCATGAGTTGGCTCATCTCACTCATATGAACCATTCGCAGCAGTTTCATGCGTTGGTCAACACATACGTTATGGGACGTGAAAAACAGCTTGAGCGTCAGCTCAAGTCTTTCCGTTGGCCAGTATTACGTTGATTAGGGAATTTGAATTACTCCACGTTTAATGCCATCTGCCGCAGCTGGCTGTTGGTGAGTTCGACGTCAAAAGATTTCCCGCTGTTTTTTCCGCAATAATTGTATTTTACCCCTTTGCCGGTTCTAATCACCTGTTTGAAGAACATTCCAGTCGATGATAGCGGATTAGCAATCTCATTAGCGAGGGTCCGCTCAATATTGCTCCGATAAGTCGCTTCATCGCTCTTCATGGCATCGATGGTAAGTTTGTCCTCGTCAATGTCAAAGACATACACCATGTTGGTATCATCCAGTTCGGTGCGAACCAGCGTGGTTACATTGTCAATTTGCTTTGGCAGAGCGGCATTTGTAAGCTCAATTTGGATGTTGAGCTGCTGGGTGTTGGTAAGCGGCTGTTTCTTTATTGTTTGCAGTTCGTCGTTACTGAATGTGATTTCGTGATGCACTTTTGTTCCTTCCTCGTCGAAGCATACCTTTACCCCGTAGCCCTCATCGATTAATGAGGTAAGGAACTCGCTTTTGTTTTTGTCGTCAGGGTCGAAGAATGACATTCTCCAAGTGCGTTTTATCAGGTCACCGCTGTCTTTGGCTTTTGCCAGAGGGAATGACTGCGCATCGGTATTATAGTTGAACACCACCATTTTTTTCTCGCATTTTATTGCGGAGATTTCGCCGATGTTGTCCTGTGTGGGCAGTTCCTTGACCGTTTCGTCAACAATCATTTGCACCTTGCTTTTGCTGGAGCCAGAGCCATTGCACGCTGTCAGCATCATGGCGATGACAGCCATCAGCAAGCCTTTAGTCAGTAGAGTTTTGCCATTCTTCATATTAAAAAGTATTTTGTTTGACTGCAAAAATACAAAAAAACAGGAAACAATCAATGCCTGGCACGTTGTTTCCTGTTAAATGTTACTGCACTTGAGTTTTACCAATGATACTTGTGAGTAGTGTGGAAGTTTATCATCTTCCGGCGAAGTTGATGCCGCGGAGGACGAGTCCCAATGTCCAGCGGTTTTTGATTTCGGGTCCCCAACCATCTTTCATGACCGATTGTGGAGCGTAGCGGAAGTACATTCCCAGGCCGCCCCAGCTGAGCATGGCGATTCCGTCAAACGAAATCTTGCGCTGGTAGAGGCCACGAGTTGTCTCGGTGTAGTCGCTCTTGCCTATGCGATAGGAATTGTGATAGTCGGCATAGTAGTTCCAGTTCATCACTGCTCCCACGGCTATATTCCAATGTTTTCCTAGCGATTGGTTGAACATCAATGGGAATTGCATAGAGCGCACAATCAGCGTGGCACGATGCTTGTCGAATGGCTCAGTGAATTGGTGATATCCTAGCACGCCTTCAGCACTGCGATCCCAGAAGTAAGGACTCTCGAGATTGTAACGGTGCCAGTTGAAGCCCACACCCAGTGAAACGCGTGAGCGTCCTTGGTTAAAGATGCGTGCCAGAGACACGAGATTAAGGACACCGATTTCCGACATCGATTTCTTTAACAAGTCACGGTCGGCGCTGGCAACACTGTGACCTCCCCAGCCAAACATAAGGTCGCTAGTGAACACTTCCCAGTGTGGCTTCTTGTAGCTGCTGTCGTTTTTAGAGAATGGGTGACGGAACCTCACTCTGTTTCCCTCGCTCTCTTGCACATAGAGCTTGCCGTCATAGCTTTCCTTGACAAGATATTCATAACGGTAGTTTTTGTCTTGGTCGTTACCATCCACGTTGAGGCGGAACATTCCATCTCGCTTGGTGATAGTCACTTGTTCGGGATTCTTGATGACTTTAACCGAGTCATCCTTGATTGCGTCGCTTGCCGCACACAGACTTGGCAATGCCATCATTGCCACAAGCAATAAAGTAAGTTTTTTTCTCATAAGTTTTGAATATTAATGAAGTTTTTCACGTTTATTTTTGTTCACTCTCATCGGGGCGATACTCCAGGATGTCGCCTGGGGTGCAGTCAAGGGCTCGGCAGATGGCATCGAGGGTAGAGAGGCGCACCGCTTTGGCTTTGCCGTTTTTCAAGATTGAGAGGTTGGCGAGGGTAATTCCAACCTTCTCGCTAAGCTCGTTGAGCGACATCTTGCGCCGCGCCATCATCACATCAAGATTTACTACTATCATAGCTTTAAATTGTTAGTTTCTGTTCTTCGGCAACGTCGTAGGCAATCTTGTAGAGCGAAGCTATGATTAGAGCCACCAGTGGATAGAGGAAGAAGTTGTCGGTAATCACAATGGCGAGATTGTCGGTGCGCTCACAAGCGATGCTCATGTTATCGCTCAAGAAAGAATAGATGGGCAACACCAGTACCATTACCCAGAGCAGAATCACATTGGCTCGGCTAAAGATAGTACCGTCTTTCAAATACTTTAAGATATTAATTATAAAGGCGGTGAAGAGCCCTGCCATAGTGAGCATGGCCAGGCGATGCAAGATGAAGAAAGTCACTTTCACCCCTATGCGTGGCGAGTCCCAGTTGATTACTCCTTCACCACTGCCTGTGGTGAGAACGTAGTAGGATTGCACACCATAGAAGATGAGCCACAATGGGATGAGTGCCAGCATTACATAGCACACGATTTTCAGGAATTTTACTGTTTTTTTATTCATGTCTGAAAAAATTAAATAATACTTTGACAAAAAATCTAATAACCGATTCGGATTGATTTCGTGAGCAAAGATATAATCAATTTATCGAAAAACGATAAAAATATCTCGTTTTTTAATATTTTTTAATCATTTTACGGAAAACTTCTATTCAGACACATTAATTAAAATGAGAATGTCCTGAAAAAAAGGCGGTTTCTTTTGCAACTTTTTGATTGGTTTGAACGTCTAATAAGAAAACAGTAAACAATTAAATGATTTAAAAGCTATGTTATTGACAACAACCCCACAGATTGAAGGTTACATGATTCGCGAGTACAAAGGCGTTGTAACCGGTGAGACTATTATTGGTGCAAACCTATTTAAGGATTTTATGGCAGGCATCCGCGACATCGTTGGTGGCCGCTCGGCAAGCTATGAAAAGGTTTTGCGTGAAGCAAAGGATACTTCAATGAACGAAATGATTGAGCGTGCCCATGCCATGGGCGCCAATGCTATCGTTGGAATTGACATCGACTATGAAACAATTGGCGAGTCAGGGTCAATGCTGATGGTAGCAACAAGTGGCACTGCAGTTCTTATTTAATAGGATTGAGCATAGATTACAGAAATAAGGGAAGGCGGTCAAATATTTGACCGCCTTCTGTTTTGTGACAGTTTTTGTAAAGTGGTGTGATGTTTATTTTTCGAGTTGTTTAACAGGGAATGTGAAGTAGGTGTCGGGGAAAGGCTCATTATTGAGCGTGAAGTGCCACCACTCGTTGTCCAGAGGCTTGAAACCGTGATTAAGCATTGCTATGCGTAGTATCATGCGGTTGTTGAACTGCTCGGCAGTGATGTTTTTGTTCTGCTTGTAAATGTGCAGGTCGGGGTCACCTCCAAAGTCGGGGTGGCTTTCCTCTCCGAACCAGTCGAATGTGCCTCCCATGTCCACTTCCCTTTCGGTGCGCATGTCGAATAGTGTCAAATCGATGGTAGAGCCGCGGGTATGTCCACTGTGACGTGCTACATATTGCTTTGGGAAAATCTCAGCTTTTGCCAGGTTAGGGTAGAAATAAGTTCTCATTGTGGTGTCGGCAAGATTCTGAGCCCAGCGAACGAAGTGATCCACGGCGCACTGAGGACGGTAGGCATCGAAAATCTTTAACCGATAGCCTGCCTTCATCAGTTCGTCGCTCACAGCTCTCAGGCTGTCGGCAGCCTGTCGTGTGAGTAATGCTGTGGGTTGGAGATATCCGTCAATGCGTTCTCCTACAAAGTTGTAAGTACTGAAATAGCGTATCTCGAGAATAACATCGGGCACAACATCGGTAATGTTAACGAACTGGCTGCTGTCATCGGGCTTCACGACTGGACGTTTTGCGTCGACGGCAATTGTGCAAAGCATCAGCGCCAAAACACCAAAAAAAATTCTTCTTCCTGTCATGATTCAACTATTTTTTACAAACATAAAAGTAAATTGAGTTGTTTAAAAAACACTTTCTATTGTGTATTATTTCGGGCTTAACGTTGCCAGCATCTCGACCAGAATGTTGATGGCCTCGTTTGCCCGCTTGAACGGACTGTTAATAGTCCCGGTGAAACATTGAGGCTCAGAGGAAATCATCAGAAACCATACCACCACGGTCTGTGTTCCGTCATCTTCGTTTGTCTCAATGCTTCGTACGAGAGCATAGTCGTCCTTAACTAATGTCTGGTCAACCTTGTAGCCCTTGCCCTCTTTCATAGACACCCAGTAGTTGACTGTCTTCTGAAGTTCGCTTTTCATTGGTCCACTCTCATTGAAGGAGATGTCGAGGCGGATTTCTTCGTCGGCACTAGCCATATTTACGAACGTGTTGCTATCCCAGGTCACTTCCCAATCGGCAGGATAGCCGATAGAAAACGCTTTATTCTCATAGGTTTTGAAATCGTTGGCAAATGCAACAGAATTCATTACTAAAATCGTGAAAATAAATAACGATAATTTCTTCATATTCAATGTTCTTTAATTATATGATTTTAAACGAACAATAATCCTGTTTATTGCCTCAAGCCTCTAAAGTGACATCTTGTATCATAAGACATGAAAAGAGAATTTTTTCAAAAAAGACATTCATTGCCTGTTCTTACTTTTCCTCATGATAGGGCATCATGTACTTTGCTTGTGTGGTAGTCTCGCCCTGTTGAATCATCAATAAAAAACAAAAAACATAGGGCCGATAACAGATAACTGAAAACTATTTAGTAATTTTGCAGTTTGAATTAAAGAAATAATAATTATATAACTCATAGTTATGGAGTATAATTTCAACGAGATTGAGAAGAAATGGCAAAAGTATTGGAAGGACAACAATACTTACAAAGTTGATATTGACGAGGGTAAGCCCAAATTCTATGTGCTTGACATGTTCCCGTATCCAAGCGGTGCAGGCCTGCATGTGGGTCACCCGTTGGGCTACATCGCCAGCGACATATATGCGCGTTACAAGCGTCAGAAGGGTTTTAACGTGCTGCATCCCATGGGCTATGATGCCTATGGCCTGCCCGCCGAGCAATATGCTATCCAAACCGGTCAGCACCCTGAAATCACAACAGAAAAGAACATTGCCCGCTATCGTGATCAACTCGACAAGATAGGATTCTGCTACGATTGGGACCGTGAGGTGCGCACCTGTGAGCCTGAGTACTACAAGTGGACACAGTGGGCATTCCTTCAGATGTTCAAGAGCTATTACAACACTGCGCTCGACAAGGCCCGTCCTATTGATGAGCTGATAGCCTATTTTGAGAAAAACGGCAGTGAGGGGTGCAACGCCCACACCAATGCTAAGGTTGAGTTTACCGCTGCCGAGTGGAATGCCATGAGTGACAAGGAGAAAAGTGAAACCCTCATGAATTACCGCATTGCCTACCGTGGCAACACTATGGTGAACTGGTGTCCACAACTTGGTACTGTGCTTGCCAACGACGAGGTGAGCGAGGGTGTTTCGATTCGTGGCGGTTATCCCGTGGAGCAGAAGGTGATGAGTCAGTGGTGCCTGCGTGTGAGTGCTTATGCCGGTCGTCTGCTACGCGACCTCGATACCATCGAGTGGAGCGAGTCAATCAAAGAGACCCAGCGCAACTGGATAGGTTACAGCGAGGGTGCCGAGATGCTGTTCCCCATCGTGGGCAGTGACGAACAACTGCTTATCTTTACCACCCGTGCCGACACAATCTTTGGTGTTACTTTTATGGTGCTGGCTCCTGAAAGCGAGTACGTTGAACAGGTGGTTACTGCTGAGCAACGTGCATCAGTCGATGCTTACCTTGACGAAGTGAAACACAAGACTGAGCGCGAGCGTCTCATCGAGAAGAAGGTGAGTGGTGTGTTCAGTGGCAGCTATGCCGTCAATCCAGTTACCGGCAAGGAGATTCCCATCTACATTAGCGACTATGTGCTTGCCGGTTATGGTACCGGTGCCATCATGGCGGTACCGGCACATGATAGCCGCGACTATGCTTTTGCCCGTCACTTCGACCTGCCTATCATTCCTCTTATTGAGGGCGCCGACATCAGCGAGGAGAGTTTTGATGCCAAGGATGGTATCATGATGAACTCCAGCAACGAACGTCTGCAGCTTAATGGCCTTCAGGTGAAGGATGCCATTGCCAAGACAAAGGAATATATTGAGGAAGCTGGAATCGGCAAGGTGAAGGTCAACTATCGTCTGCGCGATGCCATCTTCAGCCGTCAACGCTATTGGGGTGAGCCATTCCCCATCTACTATGACGAGAATGGTCAGCCACAGCCACTCGATGAGAGCGAGTTGCCACTGCAGCTCCCTGAGGTTGACAAGTTCTTGCCTACCGAGACAGGAGAACCACCCTTGGGTCGTGCCCAGAACTGGGTTGCCAGCAACGGCCGTCCACTTGAGCTGAACACGATGCCCGGCTTTGCCGGTTCGAGCGCTTACTATCTGCGCTATATGGATCCACACAACGACAATGCGCTTGTTAGCAAGGAAGCCAATGAATACTGGCGCCAGGTCGACCTCTATGTTGGAGGTACCGAGCATGCCACAGGCCACTTGATTTACAGCCGTTTCTGGAACAAGTTCCTCTATGACTTTGGCTATGTGTGCGAGGTTGAGCCTTTCCGCAAACTTGTAAATCAAGGAATGATTCAGGGTCGTTCCAATTTCGTTTACCGCATCAAGGACACCAACACATTTGTGTCTTATAACCTGAAGAAAGAGTATGACACTACCCCTATTCATGTGGATGTGAACATGGTGTCGAACGATGTGCTTGATATCGAACGCTTTAAGGCATGGAGACCTGAGTTTGCCGATGCCGAGTTCATACTTGAGAATGGCAAGTACATCTGCGGATGGGCTATCGAGAAGATGTCAAAGTCGATGTTTAACGTGGTTAACCCCGACGACATCGTGGAACGCTATGGTGCCGACACACTGCGTCTGTATGAGATGTTCCTTGGTCCTGTTGAGGCCAGCAAGCCTTGGGACACCAACGGCATTGATGGTGTGAACCGCTTCTTGAAACGTCTGTGGGGACTCTTCTTCAAAGGTGATGAGCTGCAGCTCGTAGACGAGAAACCCAGTGCCGAGGCTCTGAAGTCAATTCACAAGTTAATCAAGAAGGTTAGTCAGGACATTGAGCAGTTCTCCTACAACACCAGTGTTGCTGCGTTTATGATTTGCTCAAACGAGCTTAGTTCCATGAAATGCCGCACCAAGAGCGTTTATCGCGACTTTATTATACTGCTCTCTCCGTTTGCTCCCCACATTACCGAGGAGCTGTGGCATGTTCTTGGAGAAGAGGGCACTGTGTGCGATGCTCAGTGGCCAACATGGAACGAAGAATATCTCAAAGAGAGCGTTGTGAAATATACCGTTCTCTTCAACGGCAAGCCTCGCTTTAACATTGAGGTGCCTGCTGGAACTCCTGGCGACGAGGTTCAGCGTCAGGCTCTCGCTCATGATGGTGCAGCCCGCTGGCTCGATGGCAAGCAACCCAAAAAGGTCATCGTGGTTCCAAACAAGATTGTCAACGTGGTAGTTTGATAATGTTTAACATGAAAGATATTGTTTTTGCTACAAATAATGAGCATAAGCTCAGTGAGTTGCGTCAGATAATGGCTGGCAAATACAATGTGCTGAGCCTTTCTGACATAGGATGCCATGACGACATCCCCGAGACAGAACCGACCATTGAAGGCAATGCCATGATTAAGGCCCGTTGGGTAAAGGAGCATTATGGCTATGACTGTTTCAGTGATGACACTGGGCTGGAAATAGATGCCTTGGGTGGCGAGCCGGGTGTTCATTCGGCACGCTATGGCGGAGTGGCGCACGACAGCGAGCGCAATATCGAAAAAGTGCTTGCCAAGCTTGACGGTATGCCAATGGAGAAGCGCACAGCACGCTTCCGCACTGCGATTGTGCTCATCATGGATGGCGAGGTACATCAGTTTGATGGGAAGGTCGAGGGTCACATTCTCACCGAGCGTCATGGTGCTGGAGGTTTCGGCTATGACCCCATTTTTAAGCCAGATGAGGCCGATTGTGCCTTTGGCGAAATGACCGCCGAACAGAAAAATCGCATCAGCCACCGAGGCCGTGCTGTTGCAAAACTCACAGAATTTCTGGCAAAACAATGAAAAAAGGTATTGTTATAGGAGCTTCATCGGGGCTGGGGCAGGAAGTTGCCAGACTCTTGCTCGACGAGGGGTGGCAATTGGGAATTGCCGCGCGTCGCATTGAGCGTCTTGAAGAAGTTAAAGCACTTGCTCCCGACAGAGTGGAAATTCAGGCCATCGATGTGACCGCCGAAGATGCTCCAAAGGCTCTTGATGAACTGATAGAGAAAGTTGGCGGTATGGACCTGCTGTTTTATGCTTCGGGTGTAGGCAAGCAGAATATGGAGCTTGAGGCCGACATTGAACTCCACACCGTAGAAACCAATGGAATGGGTTTCACACGCATGATAGGTGCTGCCTATCGCTACATGGCACAACATGGTGGCGGACACATTGCCGCCATATCCAGCATAGCTGGTACTAAAGGACTTGGTGCCGCACCTTCCTATTCAGCCACAAAAGCTTTTCAGAACATTTATCTGCAGTCGTTGGAGCAGCAGTCCAACATGCGCCGTCTCAACATCACTTTCACCGACCTGCGTCCCGGTTTTGTCGCTACCGACCTGCTGGGTGACAATCCCAAATATCCCGTACTCCTCAAGCCAGAGAAGGTTGCCCGTGAGATGGTTAAAGCGGTCAACCACCGCAGACATGTGTGGGTGATTGACTGGCGTTGGCGTTTAATTACCGCCATGTGGCGTCGCATTCCACGTGCTGTGTGGCGACGTCTGCGCGTGAAATAAATATGTTAAATTGTTTGTAAGGCCTCGTTTTTTTGTTTGCCGAGAGCGTTTTTATTTAAAAAGTTTCATAACTTTGTACCTGATTAGGGTCCTGCCCGCACAGGATTAAATGCAATCGCCTAAATATCAATGTAAATTGTCATAGGAACAAGTATATGGAGAACGACAACGAAAATATAGAATATACTGCTGATTTGGAGCCAAAGCCCAAACGCAAGGGCAGTGGAGCAAAAATTCTTACTGCTCTGCTTGCATTGCTGCTGGCAGGAAGTCTTGCCGGTCTCTATTTCTTGTCTCAGGATTCGGGTAACGCGAAGGCCGGTCTCAAGGATGCCAATGGTCAGATTAAGGCGATGCAGAAGGAAATCAACAGTCTGAAGACTCAACTCGACAGCACCAGCCGCAATCTTAACAAAGAGATGGGATATCACATCAGGCTTCAGCAGGAGAATGACACTCTGAAGCAACTTTTCCCCATTTATATATCGACGTTGGAGGTTGCAAATGCTGATGGACGTGGCAATTCAGTCTCGGCGTATGGAAAAGACATCTCGGCATCAAGTTCGATGTATCTGATGCCACGCATCACCTATTGGGGCTTTAGGGTAGGCGAAAAGCTGGAACTTATGGTGCGTCTCTATGACCATGAGGGCAAGCTGGTGACCGGTTCCACTTCTCCAAAGGGTTATTCCTATTCCTGCAAGATTGATCCTATATTGCCCAGTGAGAACACGATGTCGCTGAGTGGCTGGGGCGGTTCAGACCGTGGCCATTTCAGGCCAGGCACCTATCGTTATGAGGTGTGGTACAACGACATGTGTCTCAAACAATGTGTATTCACGTTGAAATAAATAAACAAACAGAATGCTCATCGTCACCCATGTCGATGGGCATTTTTTGTCTATAGATATGAAAAAAATAATATTGTTGCTGATAATCTTGATGGCAGTAGAGCCGATGCAAGCACGCACCGACTGGGAACGGCTGCTCAGGGGTGCCATGAAAGCAGGTGCAGCAGCAACCATCACCGATGAGGATCTTGCCGAGGCTGTGAGCGATGAGGTGCGCAAAATGGATGCCCATAACAAGGTGTGCGGTGAATCAAGCCCGTACACCAAGCGGTTAAAACGCCTCACCAAAGGGATGAAGAACGCCAATGGCATAAAGCTCAATTTCAAGGTGTACCAGACGAGTGAAGTCAATGCTTTTGCTTGCCCCGATGGCAGTGTGAGGGTATACTCGGCACTGATGGACATTCTTGATGACAACGAACTGCTCGGGGTCATCGGTCATGAGATAGGACATGTGGCCCTTCGTCATTCCAAGAAAGCCTGGCGCAGTGCTATGATGCGTAGTGCCGCCAGCGACGTGATAGGTTCCAGGAGCAGTACCTGGGCAGCAGTCAGTGATTCGTTTGTGGGCGAATTGAGCAGTATGGCGCTCACAGCCAAACATTCTCGTCAGCATGAGACCGAAGCCGATGACTATGGTTATAATTTCCTGAAGAAGTCGGGGAAGAATCCATGGGCTATGGGGTTGGCTTTCAAGAAGATGAAACAGCTTTCTGAGAGCAAGAACAAATCAAGATATGAGGTGTTGCTCAACGCATTCTCGTCGCATCCCGACTTTGACAAACGAATTGAGCGTATGAAGCAACGAGCCAAAAAGGACGGATATTATTAGAATTCATATTATAGAAGAACTAGAACTTCTAGGAAACTGATAACAGAAAATAGAGATACTTACTATGAAGCGACTGGAAGTTGTGGCAGCTGTGATATGCGACGATGAGGGGCGGATATTTGCCACTCAGCGAGGCTATGGTGCCATGAAAGACGGTTGGGAATTTCCCGGCGGCAAGATGGAGCCTGGTGAGACTCGCGAAGCGGCCTTGTGCCGTGAGATTCGCGAGGAACTTGATGTGGAAATAGCCGTGACTGACTTTATCGAGACGGTGGAATGGGACTATGACGATTTTCATCTGACGATGCATTGCTACTGGTGCCGAGTTTTGAGCGGTGAGCTTACACTAAAGGAACATGAAAACGCCCGCTGGCTCAGCCGTGACAATCTTGACAGCGTGGACTGGCTGCCAGCCGACCGGTATCTCGTGCAGAGACTTGGATAGGAATAACAGGAATGGGATAGGAGTGTTTTACTGTTTTAATGGACCGGACGGCTCATGACATCATCCCAAACTGCATGATATCAGAATCATAGTCATCGTTATAGTTGCTGCTATGGTTTAGTCTCATCGCCGTTCTAATTGAACCGATTAGCTTTGATAAGAATATCGCTGACTGTCCACGCCTGTTTTTGCTGCTTGATCAAATCGGAATTACCCGTAGTTTCATCATTTGACTCAGCAACCGAATGTATGTCATAACGTAGGAGGCTGTGCCCGAGCCCTTTCCACCGATAGCTGTTGAGTCCAATGACATCGAGGACAGTTGGATAGACGTCAATCTGCCCTATAGGTCCCTGAATGAATTTCCCTTTTGCTGCATTAATGACAATGAATACACATTCATTACCGTTCTTGCTTATTGATGGCCGGCCCCTGCTGTCATCATCTACTGGTTCACTGTGATCACTGGCAACTACTATAATGCTATTGTCATATATATCGCTCTGCTTGAGCCGCTCAAGAAACATGCCGAGCTGGGTGTCGAAAAAGGCAGTTTTTTCGAGGTAGTGTCGCACTGCAGGAGTGTATTGCTTGCTTGCTGAAATCCAAGTAGGGTATTCCCAAGTTCCAGTATAAGGGCTGTGCATGACTCCCGTGAAAAGCTGAGCCATGAACGGTTTTCTGACAGCAGGCAGCAGTTTCGCAGCATGCTCCATTACAACCTTGTCAATCAAGTAGCTTGCCGCTTTAAGCTGCTTTTCCAACTCGGGCTGGTGATAAAGAGTATCAAAACCGTAGGTTTTCGACATCTGCTCCACATTCCACAGCCCTGATTCATCGCCGGCAATTTCAATAGCTGCATATCCCCGTTGCTTTAATGCTTTGACCATCGAGGGATAGTCACGGTCGGCAAACTCCATAGCCACCGACTTGTCGAGCAACGGCAACAGTCCCGTCAGATACATGAACTTCCCGTCGCTTGAGTGACCGTTCTTGGCTTGTGAAATCATGTTCAGACACACGATGTTGTCTGTTGTGTCGGCAGCCAGTGCATTTAGAGTTGGAGTTACAGGTTTGCCGTCGATGTTGAGGTTGACCGCCCACGCATTTAGCGACTCTACCATAATGAAAATGATGTTTGGGTTCTCAATAGTGGTTGCATGCAGATTGTCGGTGTAGGAAGGGCAGTTTTTGTTGATGAAGCTAGTGGCTGTTTGCCATTCTTTGTCACTTACTCCAGAATTGAAACTGCTGACCAAAGAATAAATGGCATAGCTCATCACGCCGTTGTGCATGATATAGTTGCGATGACGTCCCCCCAACTTGCAGTAACGTGTTGAAAATGCATCGTGAAGGTCGCTGTAATTCTGACGGTTGGTAAGGTAGATGCATGTGGTGATTGCCAGGCGTAATATCACAAAAGCAGCAATGCTTGCAGCAAACACCAACCAGTGGCTTTTTGTCATTGGTTTCTCACTGCCTTTGCGTCGTGCATACCAGTGGTAAGCATGAAGTGCCAATGGCATGAGAAGCACTATTATTGATTTCTTGGTGATGGCACCAATGCTGCTGTTGATGAGCGTGGGTGAAAGATTGTCAACAAGAAGGAACGACGCAAACGGCATCACGTCATGGTAGGTGGGAAAATAGAGAAGCTGGATGAAGCACCATAATGCTGTAATCCACACGATGATAAATGCGTAGACATGTCGCCATCGGCGCAGCAACCAGTAGGGCGCGAGCAGCAGAATTGCATCGGCAAGGTGATTGAAGAAAAACTTGCATAAAGGCTGATTGAAGAATGAACCAAACATGGTCCGGGTAATCGTAATACTCACAATAGAGAGCATTACAATAATCAACGCGACTGCTAGGAAGTAAAATGAGTTTTTCTTCATGGTTCTTTTTAAAAAGGGCTAATCAGACCAATTGGCCCAATTAGCCCAATATTTTTGTTAAAAGATGGATTATGCATTAGCCTGTGATGCGGCGGCTTCGACCCAGTGCTTGACATCGTCGGGCATGGGGTTCTTGTAGCCGAGCTTGAATTTCTTGTTGATTTCAAGCAGGTCTTGGAAGAGTTTCCCTGGTTTCTCGAGTGCACCCAGGGCTTCAACGGTAAGGAAACCGGCCTTCTGGATTGGTGCTACCCACTCGGCAGGAATTCCAAGTGCTGTGAACGCCTCTTCCTTGTCGCGATGAGCAACCTTTTCGGGACGCATCTGTGGGAAGAGCAGCACGTCCTGAATGTAGCTGTTGCCAGTCATGAGCATCACCAGACGGTCAATACCAATGCCGATGCCACTTGTTGGAGGCATTCCATATTGCAGAGCGCGCAGGAAGTCATGGTCAATGACCATAGCCTCGTCGTCGCCCTTGTCGGCGAGTCGCATCTGCTCCTTGAAGCGCTCTTCCTGGTCGATGGGATCGTTAAGCTCACTATATGCGTTGGCAACCTCCTTGCCGTTTACCATGAGTTCGAAGCGTTCGGTGAGTCCTGGCTTGCTTCGGTGCATCTTGGTCAATGGCGACATCTCTACTGGATAGTCGATGATGAATGTGGGCTGAATGAAAGTGCCTTCGCAAGTCTCGCCGAATATCTCGTCGATGAGTTTACCCTTGCCCATGGTTTCTTCAACCTCGATGTTGAGCTTTTTACATACCTCGCGCAGTTCGGGCTCATCCATGCCGTTGAGGTCATATCCAGTCTTCTCCTTGATAGCATCAAGGATGGGCAGGCGTCGGTAAGGAGCCTTGAAACTGATAGTCTTTCCGTCAATTTCGACCTCAGTGGTGCCGTTTACCTCCTTGCAGATAGTCTCAAGCAGTTGCTCGGTGAACGACATCATCCAGTTGTAGTCCTTGTATTGAACATACAGCTCCATGCAGGTGAACTCGGGGTTGTGGTTGCGGTCCATACCTTCGTTGCGGAAGTTCTTGCCAATCTCATATACACCTTCAAAGCCACCAACGATGAGTCGCTTTAGGTATAGCTCGGTAGCGATGCGCATGTACATGTCGATGTTCAATGCGTTGAAATGGGTGATGAACGGACGTGCTGTGGCACCGCCGGCAATAGCTTGCAGAGTGGGGGTTTCAACCTCGGTATATCCTGCCTCGTCAAGCACGCGACGCATGGTGCGTACCACCGTTGCACGCTTGATAAAAGTCTCTTTCACTCCTTCGTTTACAACAAGGTCGACATAGCGCTGGCGATAGCGAAGTTCAGGATCTTCAAAGGCGTCATAGGTCACGCCGTCTTTCACCTTGACGATTGGCAGAGGCTTGAGGCTCTTGCTGAGCACTGTGAGTTTCTGCGCATGAACGCTGATTTCGCCAGTCTGTGTGCGGAAAACATATCCCTCAATGCCCACGAAGTCGCCAATGTCGAGCAACTTCTTGAACACCACGTTATAAAGGTCTTTATTCTCGTCGGGACAAAGGTCATCACGGCTGATGTAGACCTGAATGCGGCTATGGGAGTCTTTCAGTTCCATAAACGAAGCCTTGCCCATGATGCGTCGGCTCATGATTCGTCCGGCGATGCTCACCTGTCGAGGCTCATCATCGTCTTTGAAATTGGCCTTTATCTCATCGCTCCAAGCATTAACCTTATATTCGGCAGCTGGATAAGGATTGATTCCCAACTCACGCAACTGGTTGAGGCTGTTGCGTCTAACTATCTCTTGTTCGCTAAGTTCTAAGATGTTCATATATGGATTTTTGATTTATCTGCAATTGCTATTAAGAGTTCAAACCATTCTTTTAATGGTGCAAAGATACAATATTTTTCTTTATCACGTGCCTGTAGTGCTATAATTATGGATTCTAGAAACGGAATCCGGCACTGAGGGTCAAGTCCTCCACAGCATTGATGAAGTTGTGGTTCTTGCTGTGATAGAGGTGAGCGTCAATGATAAACTGCAGGCCATAGAAGAAATTTCCAGCAATGCGAACCAGGCCTATTCTTCCACGCAAATCAAATGCCATCATGTTGCGATATCCGTCAACCGAATCATCGTAAGAGTGGTTGAGTCCTATCGATGGCGCAGCGGTAATATTGAAGAGCCAATTGCGGCGGAACACCCAGTTGTAGGCATAACCGAACAACAGGCTATACACCTTGTAATGGTAACGGTAGTAGTATTTATCATCTCCCTCGCCTGGAAGGTTATCTCTCATATCTTCGGGTAATTCAGAGAAATCAATATCAACGTCTTGGTTTGACCATAGTAAACCGAGGATAAAGCTGCCGGCACTGCGTTTTTGGATTTTTGAATAACTGTAGGCTGCCGATTGTGAATACTTGCGATGATTGAAGAAGTAGTATAAGTCAAAGCCTGACGACTTTCGGGACAACCCCATGAACGAAACCTTGGGATCGCGACCATTCCTGTAATCGCCAAACCGTTCAATGTTTACCCTGCCGTTGTTGCGTGATTTATAAGCTTCAAGTGAGAATCTGGAAGTGGCAAATGAAAGGTCCCATTTGCTGTGTCGAGAAGGGTCGCCGCCGAAGAAATTGTCGAGGTCGAACATATAGGTATATCCTATTCCCAAGTAAGAGAAATGAATTCCCAAACTTGACGATATGTTTGAATTCATGAACACCTTCATGTCTTTATTGGCAATGACTCCGCCATAGCTGTCGAGCCAATCATTATTGATAATCATGAGTTTCCAGTCTTTGGAGATTCCTCCAACATAGGCCGTGTCATAATCATTGAATGCTTTTGTGTAGAAATTGTAGAATTTACGACCCAAATTGAGAAATGGAGGGAGTTTTACCGTGGGGTCGGTGAAGAAACTCCATTCGCCATTCGTGATGGCACGTTCCCAGTATCGGCTGTCGCGAGTGGTGTCGAAGGGAATTGCATCGATGCTGTCGCGCACGTGCTTGAGCAGTGCCTTTCGTTCATCAATCGACAAATCACTATATGTTCTGGTGGCAACAGGTGTAACAGGAGAGCTTATTGTCGCAGTAGAATCCCCCATTACGGAATTCTCCACATTTGTGTAGCCAGCAAGAGCGTTAATCTCAAAAGCTGCTATCAGAATCAATATGGAAAATATTACTCTTTTCATTTTAATGTTGAGACCTTGCTGAGAATTTTAACAAAGTGTCTTCAGGTTCAGGTGCTGGAGCTTTGGTGCTATCAGTACTTGCTTCCTGCTTTTTCTTGCCGAAGAGTTTGTCGAAGTCGTGCTTGAAAACTACACCCACGCCCTGAGTTGTCATGGCATTGCGCACATAGTAGTTCTGGTCGTTGAAGTGGTTATAAGCTTTCAAACGTATTGAGCCCTTGCGGTTGAGCAGGTATTCCAAGTCAAAGTCGCCAATAAAATTGGAGTTGCGGGTGTTGAATGTGTTATCTCGATATCCAAAGTTTCCGTTGAAAATCAAGCGGTTGTTAAGCAGCTGGCTTGAGAGTGCGAGGTCAACCTCCATATCGCTGAAGTCGCCCTTGTTACTGCGGAAGTTTGGTGAAATTTGCCAATTGTCGCTAATCTGTCCCAGAATGCTCGACAGTTGCGACGAAATGGTAGATGAAGCAACCGAAGTAAGCTGATTGTTATTGTTTCGCGACTGCATGTAGTCGGGCGTATAGAAACGGTTGAGAGCCAACAGATAAATGATTTGCCTGTTCATCATCTCGTCGGTGCTGATAACACTCTTGACCTTTCGATAGGAATCGCTGGTGAGGGTGGGGAACTCCAGGTCGAAAGAGAGTTCAGGCTCGCTGATACCACCTTTTACCATCAGCAGGGCATTGACGGGCACATTAGTGCGGTTGATTTCTCGGTCGGTAGAGAATGAGTCGTCAAGGTCACTCAGGTTGGCATTTAGCGAATATATGGCGCTGATGTCGAGGATGGCATTATATGGGTCGCCGTCGAAGCTGATGGTGCTGCCGTTGCGGATTGTGAAGTCCTTGATGATGATGTCCTGCAGCGTGAAGTTGTAAGAGCCTTTTTCAAGCACATATTTACCGAACATTCCAAACGAGTCGTCGATACTGTTGTAGTTGATGCGCAGGTTGCCTGTTCCGAAAGCCCTGATGCGGTCGCCTCCTACCGGGTCCATGACAAGGATTATTTCGGCTTCGGGTGTGATGTCAACTTGCAGGTCAATGGTGAATTGAGATGGTGATGATTGCTGCTGGTTCTTGTTCTCGATGTTTTGAGCCAGTAGCCTTACAATCTCAGGCACAGTGTCGAGAGCGACATTTACCGTGTCTTGTTGGGCTGTCGGCAAATCTTTCTTGTCACGGTCTCGGAAGCTGATGAAGTTGTACTCGCTGGCGCTTTCGGTGTCGCTGAGAACGAAGGTGAACTTGCTGCGGTCGGAGCTTTCCATGTTCACGCCAATGCGTACCTCGCCAGGTTCACCTGCGATGATAGCCGTTCCGTTGCCATAGATAGTGCCATACCAGTTAGGGTTCATCGCCGGGGTGATGTCATAGCATAACAGGTCCTTTGCCTCGGTAACGGTGAAATTGAACTCAGGGTTGTGGAAGGCATCATGCTTGAGCCATCCGTTGAGTTTTGCAGTGTGCTTGTCGCGGTCGAGAATTGTAATGTCATTGAAGGCTATCATTCCTGGACGAATGTGTACCGAGTCGGTGCAGGTGTAAGTGGTGTTGGTATATCCCACCTTCAGGCTAAAATCCTCGGCATAGACATCTCCCATGAGGTCGATGGTCTTGAAGTTTCCAAAAAGAACTGCGTGTCCCGAGACGAGGCCATGCACTTCGTCGGTAAAGGCTTCCATGAAAGGTTTCATAAATTCCACGTTTGCCTTGTTGGCGTCAAACTCAAGGTATAACGAATCAGATGCGGCAAAGATTTCTCCATTGATGAACGTGTGTTCGCCGTTACTTTGTGTGAGTTCACATCCAAGCACGACACCTGTGTTCTCACTGTCGAAGTGGCTTTCAATCTCGGCATCGCCCATTGGTGCACCGTTATAGTATAGGTTGTCGACATGTAGCCGTGGCGAAGTGCTCAATCGAGGTGATTTAGAGAACAGGTCGGCCAGTTGTACTTCTCCTGTAGCAATGCCACCGAAGTTCACATGGTTGATTTTCAGCGTTTCAAAGATATAGTCGAGATGAATGTTCTTGAGTGACACGTTCAGCGCATCATCGGGGTCTTTAGATGCCTTTCCTGCAATTTTAATGAATTGGTCGGCACAAGTGCCTTTTATCTCTGCTACGTCAAGCACTCCGTTGCGATACTCGAAGCTGCCTTCATGCACATTCCAGACGGTGTCATTGACGACAACCTCAGTGGGGTTGATGTTGACGTTGGTCATGAACTTGCCGTTGCTGTCACGCCCGAGCAAAGCCGAGAGACTGACACTGCCATGATAGTCGGTCTTACGGCTGAACATCCAGTTAATGTTAGCATCCACTCCATCATTAACCGCATTGGCATCTACGCTGAGAGCAATGTTACCCTTCTTGTTGGGGAAGATGGTCTGAGCGTTCAATGTTACATTGTCGGCATTAGAGTCTTTTCCGATGTGCAATTTGGAACCTTCAATAATCTTGTTTCCCTGTTGCAGATAGGGCAAATTTATATCAGCGCTGAATTCATTGCCACGTTCATTGAAGAAACCGTCGATGGTGGCTTTATATACCAACTTTACCGGCAACTTGGCATAGCTTGATATGTAATTTTCAAATTCCTCGTTAGGCTCTACCTCAAAATTGAAAGTGAAGTTGTTGTTGCCAGAAGTCGGTGGAGTGTGTCCGTTCATGAATTCAGGGAAGCAGCGTGAGGCGATGCTCTTGAAAGCAGGGACAATGCTCTTGAAATCATATTTTCCCCTTATGGAACCATGTAGGAAGTCGGTATTGATATCGATATGGTTTGGTCCTTCGCCACGCGTTGCGTCAACTGTGAAATTACTCAGATGGAACCCCTTACCTGTGTTGCTGTTTATGAACGAAACATTGTTGATGTTCACGTTTCCAGCTGCATTTTCCAGACTGTTACCCGTAAGGGATGCTGACATGTTTAGGTTCAGATTGTTGGCTGGATATTTGTTAGTGATGTTGAGCTTGGCGAAGTTTACGTTTTTGGCAACGAGGTCGAAATTATAGGTCGAGTTCTCCCCATCAAGAGTGGCGTTGCCGTTGAGGTCGACTTTTCCGTTGGGGTCGTTGATGGCAAGGGTGCCATGATAAGAATTGTGCTCAGCACTTATGTCGGCATCAATGTTGTGATAGCGGTAACCCTTGAAATCGACATAGTCAATCTTTCCGTTCAGGGTACCTGCCACTTGCTTGTCGGCACTTATCATAGCATCGACATTGGCATTCATGGCAACCATGTTCAGCAGTTCTTCTTTGTTGAGCAGGCTTCCTATCTTGAGGCCATCGGTCTTAACGTTTGCATTTATTCGCTTGTCGCTTCCCTGGGCCTGATATTCACCATTGAGTGCCATGTTGCCTAGTGATGTGTCGAGTGTTGCGTCGGCCTTGAGCTTGTTGATGTTGCCTTGGGCAGAACCTGTCAGGTGTAGGTCGCCACATTTGTTGACAATGTCTTGCACATTGGCAGGCAGATTGGCATAGGTGCCGGCAAGGCGTGCCAGCTCGCCGTGCGAAGCACTCAGGTCGATGTGCCGCACGTCAAACTCCATTGCCTGTGGTGCACGGTAGTTGTTGAATGTTCCATCCAAATCGAGTCGTACGTTTCCGTTCTGAGCGTTGAGGTTAAGTTTGCGAACGTCAATCTTGTCACGCGATGCGGTAGCATCAACGGTGAAGTGTACTGGGTCGACAAACTGTGCCAGCCGTGGCTCAAATGTCTTGAGATCGGCAAGAGTGATGTGATTGTCGGTCATGTCGAGCGTCATTGGCTGCACCTTCACCTCGTTGATGGCGTTCTTTAGCGACGAGTAGTGGAAAGTTGTGTTGGCCGGTGCAATATGTGTTCCTGGCAGGTCAATCACAAGGTTGTTAATTGCAGTGCGTGTGTCGTCAATTTTGAAGTTTCCGCTCAATTTCTTCAGTTGCAGACCGTTAACCTCGTTTAGTGCAAGGTGGTTAACATCGATGATGAAGTCGTTGTTCTTAATGCGCGGCAGCACGACATCGGCAGTGAGGTCGGAAACCTTGATGTGATTGGCATCAAATCGCCCAGCCGCCAAGTGAGGCTCATTGAGCACGTCATAGCTCAGGCTCGAATTGCGAATCACAGCATTGTGAATCTTGATGTCATAAGGTGTGGGGGGCTTGCCAGGTTTTGGCTTTAACTTGTCGATTATGAATTGCATATTGGTGGGACTCGACTTGTCAGGTCGCGTGACGGTGCCGTGCAGTCCGTCAATCTCGGCATAGTTGATTACCACCTTGCGCCTGACAATGAGGTCATAAAGGCTCACACCTGCACCCAGTTTCTCAACCTTGATGAGGTCGCCTCCATTCTGGTCAGGAATGTTCACACCCTTGAGCACCACCTGATTAAATGGGGTGATGGTAATGCCGTCGATAGTGACATTGGTCTCAAGGAACTTGCTCAGTTCACGCTCACCCACCGCTTTTATCTTGTTCTGAAAATAGGGCATACTTACACCCAGATAGATGGCACCGTAAGCCACCACAAGCAGTGCCACCACAATCATGATTGTAGCGCGCAGCGTGTTATATGTCCATCTGAATGCCTGGTTCATTCCAGAAATTGTGATAAGAGTTTAATGAGTCAGTGGCGTGAAATCAGTTGTTTTCAGAAAGGCAGTTCATCGATGTCCTCAAGTCTTTCGGGATATTTGTCTACCGTTTCGCATTCTGCCAGCCACAGAGCACTGGAAGCATCGCTAGGCATGCGCCAGTCGCCACGTGGCGACAGACTCACGCTACCCACCTTGGGTCCGTCGGTAGAACACGAACGCTTGAACTGCTGGTTGAAGAACCGACGGCAGAAGGTGGTAAGCCACTTCTTGATGGTCTCATCGTCATAGTCGCCTGCAAAAGCTTTCTGTGCCAGCAGGAATATCTTGCGTGGCGAGAAATTGTGTCGAACCATGTTGTAGAGGAAGAAATCGTGAAGCTCATATGGACCTACGATGTCCTCGGTTTTCTGTTTGATTTCACCGTTCTCGGCTGGTGTCAGTTCGGGGCTGATAGGAGTGTCGAGCACGTCGAACAGGGTTGTGGCAGTGGTGATTTCACCTGCCGTCTGAGCCTTGGTGGCAAACCAGCGTACCAGATGTCGAACCAGAGTCTTGGGAATACTGCAGTTCACATTGTACATCGACATGTGGTCGCCATTATAGGTTGCCCATCCCAGAGCCAGTTCCGAAAGGTCGCCTGTGCCGAGCACCAGTGCTCCCACTTTGTTGGCATAGTCCATGAGAATCTGTGTGCGCTCCCGTGCCTGGCTGTTCTCGTAGGTTACATCGTGGTTGCTAGCATCATGCTCAATGTCCTTGAAATGCTGCTCTACTGCGGGCACAATGGAAATTTCCTTTATTGTGACGCCTAGCGAGCGCATCAGTTCAATAGCGTTATCGTGTGTGCGGTCGGTGGTGCCGAAGCCAGGCATGGTGATGCCTGTGATACCTGCAGGATCCCATCCTAATTTGTCATAAGCGTTGACAGCTACCAGTAAAGCAAGTGTAGAATCAAGACCGCCAGAGATGCCAACCACGAGTTTGTCGATGTGTGTGAATTGCAGTCGCCGCATTAATCCCGCCGACTGAATGTTGATTATTTCCTCGCAACGGCTGTCGAGCTCATCCTTTTCGGTTGGAACGAAAGGTAATCGCTTTACTGGATGTAGCAGTGTGAGGTCGGTAATCTCGCGTGACGGACTCAATTCAGGATTAATCTCAAATTCTTCGTATTTTTCATTGCTGTAATTGACAGCATTGTCGTGGAAGCTGGTGTTCACACGGCGTTCATTGTCAAGAGCTTCGAGGTCAATATCGCTTATTGACATCTGAGGCTCACGTGAGAAGCGGTCGGCCTGGCACAAGATGTGGCCATTCTCGGCAATAATGGCGTTGCCTCCAAACACCAAGTCGGTGGTCGATTCGCCAAATCCGGCAGATGAATAGATATAGGCTGATATACAGCTCTTGCTTTGCTGCTGAATCAGGCGCATGAGGTTGTCATGCTTGCCGATGAGTTCGTTGCTTGCCGAGATATTGACAAGTATGTTGGCACCATTTAGAGCGGCTCTTGTGCTTGGTGGTATGGGTACCCACAAGTCTTCACAGACTTCAAGAGCTATTCTTGCTCTTCCCATTTTGAATATCATGTCATTGGTGGCAACCGTCGTTTTCCTGTCGACATGCTCGGCGGCAGCAAACCAACGCTTCTCGTAAAACTCCTTGTAGTTAGGGAGGTAAGTCTTAGGGACACAACCCTTTAATTCACCGTCAATGATGAAGAAAGCACAGTTGTAGACTTTAGTTTTATAAACCGAAGGTGCGCCAACCACTATTGCCATGCCAGGACACTCAATTGACTTGTTGCAAATCCTGTCAATCCCACGGTTGGCCTTTTCCAGAAGCAGACTGTTGTGAAACAGGTCACCGCAAGTGTATCCAGTAATTGCCAGTTCAGGAAAAACAACCATGTCGACATGGTTCTCGTAGGCCTGTTCGATTAAGGTAATGATACCTGTAACGTTGTTCTCTACATCACCAACATTGACGTGGGGAACACATGAAGCCACCCTGAAATATCCATACTCGCTTTTGCTCTTGTTGTTATATAGTGCCATAACAAAAGTATAATTCGTGAAAAAATGGTTTTAACCTACAAAGTTATGTAGATTTTTTGAATTTAGATGTCACAAAGCCGACAAAATCCAAACTTTTTTCAACCCCATTAGTACAAAAAGCAAAGATTATGCCAGAAACTTCCACAAAATAACTGCTTGCAGCCTGAGCCAGATTAAAGGATGAAAGAAAAGTTACGGCACAGCCATTTTCAAAATGATGCTGTGCCGTAACCCTCTGAAAAACTGTAGTAATGTCAGCGTCCCAAGAAATCTTGGAAGGCTTGTTTGTAACTGTCACCGATTGGGATGTAGACGTCACCGAAAACAATGCGGTTTCGGTCAATTTCCTTGATTTTGCTTTTCTGGACAATAAATGAGCGATGCACTCTAATGAACCTTGAAGCCGGCAACATCTGCTCCATTGCCTTCATGTTCATCAGCGATAGGATGGGGTGTGGCGATTGCTCGGTAAAGATTTTCACGTAGTCCTTCAGTCCCTCAATGTAGCGGATGTCATCAAGGTCGATTTGCAACAGTTTATACTCACTCTTTACAAAGATGCTGGTCATTTCAGGCTCTTTGGCCTCTTCGCTCTGACGTACCATCGTGAACCATTGCAGAGCCTTGTTGCTTGCTTCAAGGAACTCGGCATAGGAAATGGGTTTCAGTAGGTAGTCAAGGGCATTGATGCGGTATCCGTCGAGTGCGTATTGCTCAAATGCGGTAGTGAACACAATGCGTGTAGTCTCAGGAAGCATTCGCGACAATTCCAGTCCGTTGAGTTCCGGCATCTGAATGTCGAGGAAAACCAGATCTACCGGGTTCTCGGCAATACCTTTCATGGCATCAACGGCATTGGAATACTTGCCGTTCAACTCCATGAACGGAATTTTCTTTACATAACTTACCAGCAGTTCTACAGCCAGTGGCTCGTCGTCAATTATTGCGCACTTTATTATCATTGTCAAGGATTATTATAGAGTAGTATTCGTTAGTGGCGGGATCAACACCTTTCTTCCAAGTGTAGTGGTCTTTGTACATCAGTTCAAGACGTTTTGCCACTTGTTCCAGACCTATTCCCGAGCCGCTCTTGTCATTGTCGTGCTTGGGATAGTTGGTGTTGCGAATCTCGCAGGTTATCTTATCGTCTTTGTTGTTGAGCTTAATGCTTATGTTGCCTGCTCCTGATTGTGACACGCCATGCTTGAACGCGTTCTCGATTAGCGAAATGAAAATCAGCGGAGCAATGGGTGTTGAATCGTCATCACTGATGTCGATGTCATCGGTGATTTTCACGTTGTCGGTGACACGGATTTTCATCAAGTCAATATAGTTCTGTATGAACTCGACTTCCTTGTAGAGTGGCACAAATTTCTTCTGGTTGTCATATAGGGCGTGGCGCAGCAGTTTGCTGAGTTCACCCACAGCGGTCTGTGCCTTGTCGGGATCAAAAGCAATAAGTGCATAGATGTTGTTGAGCGTGTTGAGCAGGAAGTGCGGATTGAGCTGGTTGCGAAGATTCTTGAGTTCGGCTTCGGTGCGTGTTCGCTCGGCTTCTTTCTTGGCTTCCTGAAGCTTGTTCCACCGCTGACTCATGCGTATAGCAACACTCAGTCCAACCACAAGAATAAGCATCAGCGACAACTGTACAAATCTTGTCCATTGCGGTGGGGCATTGAATGGTCGAGGTCTAACATCGGCCGCCGGGAAGATGTTGCCTATCATGTGCCACCACCATGTCATCACTGCTACTATGGCAAAGATGGCGATTATATTGTAAAGGAAAAAACTCTTGAGCTTGTTCTCAAAAAGCAGTTTAGGAACGATGTAAGCATAATTGAGATAAAAGATTATCATATATCCCAAAGTGGCCCCCAAAGAGCGCATGTAGTGTCGTAAGGCATCGGTCATGGTATCGCCTTGCCTGTACATGAATATAGGGAATGCCAGAATCAGTCCCCAACACAAAACGTGGATGAGAGTGTTTCGGTTGAATGTAAGTTTCTTGCCCATAGTGCAAAGATAGTGAATAATAATTAAATAGAAATCACTTTTTTCTACATTTATTTACAGCGATAGACAAAACGGAACAATCGTATAGAAAAACGAGGTTTTTTTATAGACAAAAAAAGACAACCGCGTATGACTATAAAAGACGGGGAAAAATTGTCAACCGAAGCAAGCAAAAACCAAATACATCAACGGCCAGGCTTTCTTTAAATCCCTCCCTGTCAAATTGTATATCAAGCCAAAGAATATGGCTAGAACAAAGGCGATGAGTGCTATGTAAACATCACCCTTTGAGATATAGTGGCCCAGCCCCCACGTGAGTCCTAATACCAGTCCTCCCCAAGGGAACATATTTCGTTTGCCTGAAAAGACCGTGATTGCCTGTTGAGACAGACTGATGATTAAGCCACTCAATAGCATTTCAAAAAGGTAATAGACGTACTGTAAGGTAAAAAATGTCGAAGATGCAGCTTTGAAAGTCCTCACAAAGCCCGGTCCCCCAGTGATGATCGACAATACCACAGCAAATATCACAGGCAGTGCAACACCAAGAATCAGCTGCCACCTGGAAGGTGTGGAATGTGGCTCAAATACATTGAATGAACAAAGTCTTTTGCTAAGCAAAATTACTAAAATGGACACAATCAGCCACACTGGAATTATGATTTGCCAATGTTGAATTATTTGATTAACGCTATATTGTGCTATATCTATCCCGTAGATATGCCGCTCTATAAGCATCAATACAAATTCTGCACACAGACCCAGAAAAGCCAATAGAGCTAACAAAATAAAACTAATGTTCTTTTTGAATAACATAATTTTCAGGGGTGTTTTTGGATACCGGTTCCATGTGGATGGTGACATGAGTTTCGCTGCCGAAACGGTCCTTGAGTTTGTGCTCGATGTCGGTGGCTCGGTTGTGGGCTTCGAGCAGCGATACGGCTCCGTCCATGCGGATGTGTGCTTCAATGGCGATGCGGTTACCGATGCGGCGAGTGCGCAGGTTGTGTGGCTCACTGACGTCGGCAAACGAGGTGATGATTTCTTCAATCTCGTGTTCGGTATCTTGTGGCAGAGAACTCTCGGTGAGTTCGCCAATGCTGGTTCTCAGCAAATCTATAGCTACTTTGAGCAGTATCAATCCCACAATCACTGATGCCAGCGGGTCGAGCACAGTCC
>JAEEGL017387220.1_pt1 | contig 36619 bp, 13 predicted proteins | sample 9134231 | NCBI WGS metagenome assembly JAEEGL01 (sample SAMN16246548, study PRJNA631951) | gut metagenome | biome: gut microbiome; feature: rumen; material: fiber-attached | host: Bos | place: Iran: Karaj | collected 2018-10 | reverse complement strand
TCGGCCACTTGGGTACTTCTCCACAGCGGACGAAATATCACGGAGAGAGAGGGATTCGAACCCCCGGTGCCTTTCGACATCACCGGTTTTCAAGACCGGCGCCTTCAACCACTCGGCCATCTCTCCAAACCGGTAGAAATGATTATACAACCAGACTCGTTCATTGTCAAGAAATATATCACAGGTGTTTGTTAATATTTTGCGCAGATGATAAAATGCATATATAAAGCTCGGTTGTAAACACAATCTTTGCTTGACAAGACTATATTGGATTGATAGAATACATTAATAAGGGTCATGATGAAGAGTTTGTTTGCCTTAAAGGCTCCAGAGAGCCGCCGGCAGGTGAGAGGCGGCGCCGAAAGCAAATGATGTGGCTTCATCGCCGAGGGAAGAACACTTAAGGGCAAGTAGAACCCTCCGTATGCCTGCGTTAAGGGTTTTGAGTGCGTGTTTTACACGAAATTGAGTGGTACCGCGGTTTTTCCGTCTCAGGATATGTCCTGAGATTTTTTATTAGGAGGAATCTATGAAACAAACTACCGGGCTGGAGTTCAAACTGTTGGAAATGGCCGGGCGAATAAAGGAGCTCAGGCTTATCGAAAACATATCAAGGGAAGATATGGCGGAAAAGACCGGTGTCAGCCTTGAAGAGTACATAATGTGCGAGGAAGGCAGAAGCGATCTGAACTTCGCTTTTATCTATCGCTGCGCTCTGGTCCTGGGCGTAGACGTGACAGATATAATCGAGGGTACCAGCCCCCGCCTGAGCAATTACACGGTTACCAGAAACGGCGAAGGGCAAAGGATAGAGCAGGCCCACGGCATGATCTACTACAACCTGGCCGCCCAGTTCAAAAACCGTATCGCCGAGCCTCTTTACGTTAACGCCGCATACAGCGAGGAAGCCCAGTACAGGGATATTGAACTCACCAGCCATGCCGGCCAGGAGTGCGACATAATCATCAAAGGCAAACTGAAAGTACAGGTCGGTGCGCACTGGGAGATACTGTCTGAAGGCGACAGCATCTATTACGATTCTTCTACTCCTCACGGTATGATCGCCGTCGGGGGAGAGGACTGTCTGTTCTACGCGATCGTTCTTAATCCCAGCGGAGAGCCGGTTCCCGAGCTGTCCGGAAAAATCGACACTTCCTCAGCGCAGGTCAATATCGAGCAAATCCCGGCCGAGGTTGATGACAGCGCGCGCATCTGGGCCAAATACATCGATATCAACGAGAACCCGGACGGTTCCCTGCAAAGCATTTCATATAAAAATACCGAACACTTCAACTTCGCATTCGACGTTGTTGATGCGCTGGCAAAGATCAAGCCAGATAAGCTCGCGCTTTTGCATGTATCCCACGACAAAGTGGAGACCAGGTTCACCTTCTCGGATATATCTCGCCTTTCTAACCGTGCTGCCAATTACTTTACGTCTTTTGGCATAAAGAAAGGCGACAGGGTGCTGATGATGCTCAGGCGCCATTACCAGTTCTGGATAGCGATGATGGCGCTGAACAAGATAGGTGCAGTAGGCGTGCTGGCGGCGAACCAGCTGCTTGAAAAAGATCTTACTTACAGGTTTAACGCAGCGGGCATCAGCGCAGTGATGTGCACTTCGCTGGGTTCCTGCGCGGATGAAGTCGAAAAGGCATGCAAGTCTTCGCCCACAGTGCAGCTGAAGATAATGGTAGACGGCACAAGGGAAGGCTGGCACGATTTTGACTCGGAGTACCGCATGTTCCGTTCCACCTTCGTAAACAAGAACGCGGAGCGTCCGGAAGGCGATGATCTGCTGTTCATGGTGTTTACCAGCGGAACGACGGGTTATCCCAAGATCGCGACCCACAGCCACAAGTATCCGCTGGGACATTTTGTAACGGCACGTTATTGGCAGCAGACGGAGGAAAACGGCCTGCACCTGACCATCTCGGACACCGGCTGGGCAAAGTCAATGTGGGGAAAGCTTTACGGCCAGTGGCTTAACGAATGCGCCGTGTTCGTGTATGACTTTGACCGTTTCGACGCCTCCGATATACTGCCCATGTTTGCCAAATATGGCATAACCAGCTTCTGCGCTCCTCCCACGATGTACCGCTTCATGATCAAGCAGGATCTGAGCAACTTCGACTTAAGTGGTATACACCATGCCGCGATCGCGGGCGAAGCGCTTAATCCGGAGGTGTTCAACCGATTTAAGGAAGCCACGGGCCTGAGCGTGATGGAAGGTTTCGGACAAAGCGAGACCACCGTCATGATAGCTAACCTCAGAGGCATGCAGCCCAAGGTTGGATCCATGGGCAAACCCGTCCCGGGCTATGACGTGGATCTGGTGGATTCTAATTCCAAGAGCGTGCCGGTGGGCGAAGTGGGCGAGATCGTTATCCGTGTGGATAAAGCCTGGCCATACGGCCTGTTCGCCGGATATTACGATAAGGACAAAGGCGTTCCGGCCATAGACACTTCTGACGGTTATTACCACACCGGTGATACTGCGTGGCGAGACGAAGACGGATATTTCTGGTATGTAGGCAGGGTGGATGATGTTATCAAATCCTCCGGCTACAGGATCGGGCCGTTTGAGATCGAGAACGTAATCATGGAGCTGCCGTACGTACTTGAATGCGGCGTATCTCCCGAACCCGATCCCGTACGCGGTCAGGTGGTCAAAGCCAGCATCGTGCTGACGAAAGGCACTGTTGGGACAGAGGAGCTCAAAAAAGAGATCCAGAACTATGTGAAACAGCGCACAGCGCCGTACAAATATCCCAGGATCGTGGTTTTCAGAGACGAGCTGCCAAAAACCACAAGCGGAAAGATAATACGCAAGCAGCTGTAAAGTAATAACGCTTTTACTGCAAAAATCAAATAGATTGTTAAATCTGTTTGACTTGCTTGACAGCCTATAATCGGTATGATAATATAAATAGGCTGTCAGCGCGCTGATGTAGCTCAGTCGGTAGAGCGCATCCTTGGTAAGGATGAGGTCGCCGGTTCAAATCCGGCCATCAGCTGACTGTAAAACCCCTGAATTTACTGATGATTCGGGGGTTTTGCATTATTTCGTCAAATTCACCGATTAGAAAAACCACTACTAAAACTGTTACGGAAAAACTGGCGATCTGCAAAGGCTCTGACTATATGAATATAGAACGATCGGCAGTTCTGACTTAATACACTGATATTATTATCTCAAACCAAATGTTCTTAACTAATCTGCACATAACAAGCATGGCCGTTATATGTGATTGTATTTGTAGAAATATAATTCTTATATAGAATAATCGAAAGGAGAACCGAGAATGAAAATCGGATGTGTGAAGGAAATAAAAAACAATGAGTTCCGCGTAGGGCTTACGCCGGACAACGTGAGAGCTTATGTTGATGCCGGACATCATGTATATATTGAGAAGGGAGCCGGAGTCGGATCCGGTTTCACTGACAATGAATACGTGGATGCAGGAGCGTCGCTTATCGATAATCCGGCCGATGTATGGCACTTGGTCGACATGATGGTGAAAGTGAAAGAACCTCTCGAAGAGGAATACTGTCTATTCCGACCAGGTTTGGTCTTGTTTACATATCTCCATCTCGCTGCAGATAAACAACAAATGGATGCGCTACTTGCTGGGAAAGTCAATGCCGTTGCATATGAAACCATCCAGGAAAACGATCATTCTCTTCCTTGCCTTGCTCCTATGTCGCAGATAGCGGGACGTCTTTCCATACAGGAGGGGGCAAAGTATCTGGAGAAGAGGTTTGGTGGAGAAGGAATACTGCTTGCGGGTGTACCGGGTACTCCCAAGGCAAAAGTCGTTATACTTGGCGGTGGTACAGTTGGTATGAATGCCTGCAAAATCGCCGTTGGCATGGGAGCAAATGTGACTATCCTTGATGTAAACCTTAAACGACTTGAAGAATTGGACAACATGTTTGGTGCGCATATCCAGACTCTGTATAGCTCAGACTCTAATATCAAAAAAGCTGTAGTTGACGCTGATTTGGTTATCGGTTCAGTCCTTATTCCCGGCGGAAGCACCCCAAAACTGTTTAAGAAAGAATACCTGCCGGAGATGAAAGACGGAGCAGTGTTTGTCGATGTGGCTATCGATCAGGGCGGATGCGGAGAGAGCAGCAGAGTAACCACTCATGACGACCCGGTGTTCATCAAGGAAGGTGTCGTTCACTACTGCGTCGGGAATATGCCGGGTGCCGTTCCGAGGACCAGCACGATTGCTTTGACGAATGCAACGATCAAATACGGCTTGATGATCGCCAATATGGGTCTTGAACAGGCAAGCAAAAAGAGCGGTGCCATTAAAATGGGCGTTAACTGTTATATGGGCAAGCTGACAAATCAAAATGTCGCAAAAGCACATGATTATGAATACACGCAGCTGGATAGCATACTCTGAGAGAAATGATCAATAGATATAGAGTTTTTCGCATATGCTGCGGTATTATCAGTATCGCTTTATTGTGTGCGATGTGGTTTTTCTCTTCTCAAAACGGTGAAGAATCCGGAAGGCTTAGTGGGTATATAGCCAGATTCATTTTGAGATTGATCAGGATCGAGGAGAGCAGTATCAATCTTGCAAGGGCAGGCCATATTGTACGCAAAGCGGCACACTTCAGCCTATTTGCATTGCTTGGCTTATCGCTTGGTTTTGCAATTGCACCTTTTAATAAGCCGATTCATGCTTTCTGGGGATTATCAATTGCAGTCATAAGCGCTATTCTTGATGAGTACCATCAGACGTTTGTTGCTAATCGAGCCGGCATGTGGCAAGACAGCCTGCTTGATACTTGCGGAGCGATAACAGGTGCGGCAGCAGCATTCGTGATTCTGCTCTTGATAAATAAACACAGAAAAACAGAATAACGATAGTGTATAAATATACAGTTCGGATCAATAATCCTCTTTTGAGAATTATTGACCCAAACTTTTTATAGTATATTTATGATAAAGAACATTATTAATCAGCTAAATACCAATCAAGCGTTATGGAAAAACGTAAAAAATTCGAAAAATATATTCACATTCACGCAAATGGGTGATATAATGAAAGAATAAAAGGGGTAGTATTAACCTGAAATGGAGATATAGCCATAAATCGCCTTTCGTACGAAAAAACTATGGGGGCGTGGAAGAGAATGAAAGGCATAATCTCAAGAATATTTGTATTAATAATTGTATTATGCACTGCATCTTTCTGTTTAGCAGAAGATGCTGGTGATTTTTACTCTGTAAATGAGATAACTTCATCTGCCACAAATGAATTGGACTATGAATGCCCTATAGATACAAATGACGATTCTGCATATTCCGAACAGTTTGAAACAGAAACTGGTTCGGATAGCGTTGCTGTAGAAACATCGAATAATGACGAAAGCTCTAAAACAGATATCGATGCAGTGGATGAATACGAACAGGCAGGTAAGCAAATAAATACAGAAAAAACTATGTACAATGATGACGATTCAGGGGAAATGGTGTTTTCTGCCAAAGTTTCTATAGAGATAAATCCTGCCGCAAGCATTACGGAGAACATGGTGATCACTCTTAAAGCGCATATAAGCGATCCAAGTATGGAATATGTGCTCCGATGGGAACAGCATGATCCAACAACAGACAGACCCGGTATAGCTCCCAAGTGGGAAGTGATCGGCGAAGAAAGATCGCTCAAGCTGGTTGCCGAAATGTATTTAAACACTCTGGAGCTCCGTCTGGTGGTTCTGGGTGAAGATGGCACAGAGATAATTGTTGCTGTTCCTAAATTTGACATTAAGCCGAAAATAAAAGACGAAGAGCTTCAAGATATGCAGGCAAAAGAACAGACCTCGGATATCAACGATGAAATATCAACTGAAACTTATGAGGAGAACGACGATCTCATAGAGATTGATGTTAATGAAGAGCAGGAGATATGTTTACCGGAAGTAACTGTCTATGAACCGCAGGCAACCTCAGAAGAAGAAGTCACTGATGCATTGATAACTGAATCTGACGGCGAAACACCTGACGAACAAATTATACCTCTTGAATCTGAATCTATTGATGAACCGGAAGGAGACTCTTTTGTGGAAGAAACAGTAGATGATCCGGCTGAAGAGCAGTTGGATGAACAACCTGAAGAAGATATCACCGATGAAGACCCATCAACACCTGCAGATGCTGTGTCAGAAAATGCGTATCCGGAACTGATTTCGGATGAAGAGTCCGAGGAACAGGATGCTGAGGCAGAAGAGATAGAGGAAGAGCCCATTCGAAGCGTACATATACACAGTTCCGCAGGGGCCTGTATTTCGAATGGCGAGATCATCACCCTGACTGCGGAACTTGAAGGCTTTGACTCAGCTGATGAATTTACGGTTGTTTGGGAAGTTAATAAAGGTTATGGCTGGGAAGAAGCAGGAACAGGAAGCGCGTATGAGTATACCGCAAGCATGGAGAGCCTTATGTGGGATATTCGTGTCAAAGTGCAGTTTGCAATTGAAACCGAACCTGATACTGAACCACAGTAAAACAATAAGCTTCAAATGAGCTTATAGAAATCAGAAACCAAACGGATACTCCAAAGCGGAGCTGAGATAATGAAAAGACTGACTGCGATCGTCCTGGTGCTGCTGATGCTGGTACAGATATGTTCCTGTGTCGGCTTTGCCGCGGGCACGAATGCAGGCAACAGCGAAGAAATAACCGATCAGTTAAACAAACCTGTATATCATACAGTTATTTTTACCATAGGTGGCGAAGCTGTCTCCACATTCTTTGTAGCTGACGGCGCAGTCGTTTCAAACCTGCCGGAAGCTCCCGAAATAAGTGGACAAACGTTTATCGGGTGGTTCGATGGCGAAAATCCATTCACAAACGAAACCCTAATAACAGAAGACAAGACGATCACCGCGATTTATGAAACCGCCGGCTACGACGATGATGACGGCAGTACAGGCAACTTCAGTTTCTCAGACGCCGGATCGTTCGTAATAATCAATATCACAGGCACTCACAAGTCGAATCAGGAGCCTGCTGCGGCAAGAGACGACTCTATTCTTGGCAATTCTGTCGGCGAAGCCTGGGCAGTTTCAAACATCAAAAACAATACTGATCTGACACTAAGCGCAGTCGTTACAGCCCTGCCGGAGAACGGCATCCTTAAAGCGTATACGGTAAATGGAGACGGGCTTGGCAGTCTGCTCGCGGAAGATCTGTCGGTAGGGGATACCATTGATGTCTATCTGTCGATGAAAGCAGCGTGCGGTATCGCTTTTGTCGTAGAAAGCAGCGCACCTGTCCAAGACACGGAAAGGTCATTAAAGACCAGCGGGGCGGGTTACAGAGTCCTGGTGAGCTATACCGATGAATCCGGTATTCCCGACGGTGCCGAACTGGTCGCGGGCGAAGCGAGCGGCGCGGATCTTCTTTCGGCGGCTTCAGTTGCGCTGGGATGGACAGAAGATGATGCGGTATTCTATTCAACATTCCTTGATATAGCTATCATTTATAATGGTAAAGAGATAACTCCGTCATATCCTGTTACAGTGACGATTGAACTGCTTGACGTGTCCGAAGGCGCGGAAGCGCTGGAGACCGTTTACATCGCAAACGGCAAAGCTGAACTGCTTGACAGTTATGCCGAAGCCGATGGCGCTGTAACATTTACGACCGATTCATTTGGCACATTTGGATTTGCTTCGGCTCTCAGGACTTTCACATCTTGGACAACTGATACATTGTCTTACACGCTTCAGGGATTCACTGCCCAGCGGCAGCCTGCGCTTGCCCCGATCGAAGTTGAGCTGGAAAAAGGCCTGGAAGTGCTGGACGCCTACGGTATTCAGCCTACGCGCGGCGGTCAGGCAGGGACTGCGCATATAAAGGTATCGACGGATATTGAGCTTGGCGAGCGTGAAAGCATAGTCGTGTATGCTGTCAAGGATGGCGCGGCTGTCGGCGTTTTGGAGACAAATACAGAAAAACTGGACGACGGCATATCGCTGGGCGCATTTGATGGATTTGCCGTAGTCCTGGATTCCGGATACCGTGAGAAGACCTTCCAGCTTGGCGGGGTCGAGCTTAGCGGCATGATGCCAAAGGTATCTGAGGCGGAGTCTGAGCCGGCCGATGTCGACCTTGAAGGTGAAGTGCTGGCCGCGTACGATATCAGGATACTTGAGAACGGCGTCGAATATCAGCCTGACGCCAGGCATCCGATCGATATCGGTATTGATATAGGCGATGTGGAAGGCAGGACGCTTCATGTATGGCACATCAGAGATGATGGGACTGCCGAGGAGATCCAGGAATATACAATTGAGGATGGTAAGATCCGATTCACTGCTGTCGGTTTCTCTATTTACGCGATCGTTGAAACAAAGCTGACTGAGACTGTCAATGCTTCCGACGGAAATACTTATGAGATCGAAGTGACGTACAAGAATACGTCCGGTATTCCCATGAAGGGGACTGCTCTGCTGGTTTCCGAACTGAAACCGGGCGACGCCAAGTACGACGCGTACATTGCCGCCAGCACAGCCAAGGTTGGAACGAAGGCTGAAAACATCGAGCTTACAAGGGTTTTTGACATTCAGATCGTGAGCGAGGACGATCACGGCACCGTCTATGAACCCACCGGCGATGTGACCGTCAGCATCCGCCTGATCGGCGAGTCTTTAAACAACTATGCGAATCTGGACGTGCTCCATTTCGTAGAGGACGCAAAGGCTGATGGTTTTACCGTTTATGATATGAACAGTATCGTAAACGGAGAAACTGTCCAATTCACCACCGACAGTTTTTCGGTGTACGTGGTCGTAGGATCGGTATATCTCCGCACTTACCGGTTCTATACATTTAATGAATTTGGCGAGTATGTAGAATACGCTTTGTATACGGATTCGGGAAAGACTACATTTACGCAGACCATAAAGAATGGGGAAAAACCTGTCGCCCCGCAAAATCCAAACAACCCGCAGGACCCGAACGCCACATTTGCAGGATGGTTTGAGGATATCCGCGAATCAGGAGCTACTGAGCCCGTCTTTGCGGAAAACGCCTATGACTTTGACAACATCCCGGAAATCACGCAAAACGAGGAAGTCCACCTTTACGCTAAATTCCGAAGTTACGCATATGTCATTTTCCACGATCAGTATGACGCCGACACCGGCACATTCCCCACGGCATATACGGTTCGAAAAGAGCTGATCGACGGGTCTGCAAGCATAAACATCGCTGATTACCGCGTCACATATCACGGCAGCGACAATGATATGGTGTTTACCGGCTGGTCCGAAGTGCCGATCACGACGCCCGGCGCGACGAACAATGATGAGAACGAAGCCGTTGTAAAGCTGGATGACACCATCACTGTAAGCGGCAACAAGGAGCTCTATCCGATCTTCACACCCGTTTACTGGATCACCTTCTACTCGGGCTATTCCGGCTCCGGCGCGACCTATTATCCGGAAACGTATTTCATCAACGGCGAAGGCCCGGACAACCTGGCTAACTATATCCCCACGAGAAACGTAGGGGATAACGGCGTTTATACTTTTGTTGGCTGGTACGCCGGCGCGACCCTGGAGGGAGAAGAAGGACAGGAAGAAGCCAGCAGCGACGGAGCTGTTCAGATCTCCGACGCAAACGGTGTTCTGGCTTCTGATTTTACCGATACAAACGATCTGGGCATATCCGTACAAAATGGAAGTATAGTACTGACAGGAAATGTCACACTGTACGCAGTCTGGTCTACCACCGGCACGGCAGAATACTCCGTTATCATCTGGAAGCAAAAGGCTTTGGACGCTTCCGGGCTTGCCGATGAAGACAAGACCTACGATTTTGCCCAGCGTGCAACTTCGACAGGATCGATCGGATCTGAGGTAAGCGTAGACACCGGTTATACCACGCTGACGTATTCCGGATTCACATACAGCCGCTGCGACAGCCCCAAGACGATCGCGAGCGACGGCAGCACAGTGCTAAATGTGTATTATGACCGCGACGATCTTTCCACTGCGCCTTCTGGGGTTTATGCCCTTACGTTTGCTGATTCCGTTACCGGAGCTAACGCGAGCGCCTCTCTGCCTGTTGCGTATGTAGAGGACAGCAGCGATCATGCAAAAATACCTTATGGCACGAATCTGTCGGGCTTTGTGCCCGATACGCCTGTCTCCGGCAGGGAGGGCTACTCTTTTACAAGCTGGTATGCTGACCAGGGCTGCACCACCAGAGTGTTCTTCGAACAGGACGCTTATGATGAGTTTTCCGGCTCAAAGGTCCTGTACGCCACCATGCCGGATCAGGATGTGACCGTATATGCCGGATGGGAAGAGACCAAATACAGGGTCAATATCGATCCGAACTATGGCGCTATGTACGCGTATAACGCAAGCCATGAACTGGTCGGTACCGGAGCTACCTACTTTAACGGCAGCTATACGAGCATTATTCAGGAATATACCACGGTCACCCGAGACTATGTGGAATCCGCTTCCGGCACGTGGTACTATGTCAAACATGACAGGGCTTTCTATGCCGCAGGCAATACCGCGGCCGGCAACAACCGTTACACGTACTACACCCAGGACCCGAGCGAAGCTACAGAGTTTACGACCTTTGCCTACGAGCCCGGAGTCTATCGCTATGCCGGCTGGTATGAGGTGTTCAATTACGGCCAGGCTGATGAGTATGAATCTGACACGCCTTACGAGTTTGGCCATCCGGTGGATCACGATACGACTCTCCGGCTGCATTGGACCAAGGTAGGCGCGTTCTATCTCGTTTATGATCCGGGAGTTGGAACGCTTAATGACAACGAAGATCAGGAGACGTTCTACGTTGAACTGGATGGGGACACCTATGTTGACAACGCAGACGTTGTGATCACACGTATCGCTACGCCGCCGGACGGATACGAATTTGCCGGATGGACGATCCGCGGCGACGACAGCGGAAAGATCTATTATCCCGGCGGCAGCTTTACGCTGCTGACGCAGTATGCCGCAACGGTACAGGGACGGAAGACCGTTTATCTTGACGCTGTCTACACCAGGGTCGCTACCGCAAGCATCGTTTATGACGCGAACGGCGGAACGATCACCGAGAGCGAATTGGATTATGGCAGCCCCTACGATTCAGCTGCGATCAGGCCTGTCTATTCATGCGATACGGATGCCGGTACCGCTACGATCTCAAACCTCGTAAACAACAGCCGCATATATCTGTCCGACGGCAGCGGTTTCTCCAGGACTGACGCTACTTTTGTCGGATGGAGCAACAAGCCTGTTTATGATCCGGATGATGCTGACGCGATCTTCTATCTGCCCGGCGAACAAACGGATGAGGTATACTATGTTGATACATCCGAACCGTTCACGCTCTATGCCGTCTGGCAGGTCAGCGTAAAGTATCATCTGAACCAGTCTCCCGCCGATGCGAATTTCGGCAGCGACTGGGGGACTGATTATACACTGAATACTGACGGGGATACCTATACTCAAAACGTCTGCATTGGGACAGTAGTCAGCATGCCGGCTATAACGCCGGTATACACTGGTTCCTCAGATCTGGCGTTCCTATATTGGGCGACAAAGGATTCCAGCGATAACTACACGATGTATGATTTCACGCATCCGGTGGAGGGTGAGCTGGATCTTTATGCCTGTTGGGATGCGCCGCTGACGGTAGCTGTCCATGCGGTAGACGCTTCGGCAGAGACGCTTGCGGAAAGAACAAGCTCGGATACCGACTGGACGGTCACTACGCCTCTGTCTGTCAGCGCTGAGCCGATCGATCTGTCTTCCGGCGCCCCGGCCGGATCTGTTACGGCGCCTGCCGATCATGGGTTTGCCTTTGCTGCCGTTTACAGCAGTTCGTCAGACCTTCAGGATATCACCGAATCGGACGCCGTATCTTCAATATATTACAGCAATGCGGACGGGAAGATCCATGCCGTATATCAAAACGGCAGTGACAGGGCGTTAGCGGATGACGACGATCTGTATTTCATATATTACAAGCAGGAAAAGCTTGAGATCAGCTATCAGACCATGACGGATAACGGTGTTCTGACGCCGGTCACCGTTGATCCCTCTGCGCCTTCCGATACGGTCAGCACGCTCGGGCAGTATGACATGGCGGGCGGCGTCACGGATCCGCTTTCCTGGCTGAATGACGACACATATACCTATTTCGCCTTCGCCATCGGCAGTGCTTCGGCAGAGAGCGCCAAGGATCTGTCCCTGATCACGAGCAAGTCCGGCTCGGACAGCGCTCGTCCCGACCTGCAGATCAGAAACACCTGGTGCGGATTCCAGTATTCAACGGACGCCGGATCGACCTGGATCGGGTGCGGATATGCTCCGAGCCTATATGTAGTATATTTTGCCAAGCAGTCCACGGTAGTGACTTTCACGGAAAACACTGTGGGCCTTGCCTCGGACATGGGCACGGCGTTCACCTTCCATTATAAAATCGAGACTGTCGACCGCGCAGATAACACGGTTATAAGCACGATCTATGACACCGATGCTCCCGGCAACAGTCCTGTCCAGCTCCGGAGCGGCGAAGCGTACTCCGCTATTCTGTTCACAGACGCGGAAACGACCCAAAAGGTCACGATCACACAAACCGAACTGAACGGGTTTATAACGACTGTAAGTGCTGACAGCGCGACCGGGGAAAACCCATACTCGTATACCGCCGACGAAACCGGGACTGCTCAGGACGTCATTTTCACCAACACCCGCGGTACGACCGCGACGGTGGAGGTCCACGTCGCCCTGGTGGATGTGGACAGCGGCAGCATCACTCTGGATGATACAAAGCGCAGCAGCGATGCTTTAAACTACAGCTTTGATCTCGTGCTCGGCGATCAAACTACTTTTGAAGCGGTCTTGCCGCCTGCCGGTCTTTTCGTAGACGATTCCGGCACTTACGCGTTTGGCGCGGTGCTGTACGGCACAGACGACGGCATCGCAGTTACCGTCGCCGGCCTGAGCGCCGTTTCCATAGTCTGCGAGCAGGCAGAAGCAGGCAATGCCAATGTCTACGGTATATATCTTAAGGACAGCGCCGGCAATCGTCTAACCGAGCTGGGGGACTACACCCTGTACTATTTGTATTACCCCATGCCGGTAATCCATTACATGGAAGAGACCGACGGTGGTGCGCTGACGGCTATTCAGGGCTCGCTGGACGGTTTGACCGCTTCCGATACCATCACATATAATCACGAAACCATAACGCTCAACTACAAGACTGTGGAGCAGGATCAGAAGCTTGAGATCCCGCACAGCGGCCTCGTCATCTCTCAAAGCGTGGGCGGCGAGTATTTCAATATGCCGCCGCTGCTTGACAGGACAACAGACGAGCTGTATCTGGTTTACAGCAGGATCGGCGTCGGAACGCCCGGTCAGACCAACGTATCGGGCATATCTGTGAGCGAAGATCTGACTCTGTATCTACAGATCCGGGACAACAGGCTGGAGTGGAGCTTTGACGGAAGCTCCTGGACGGCTTTTGCTGCTGCGCCTACGATCTATGCCATCTATCAGGAGCGCGGCTATACCCTTGAGATCACCAAAACGGTCCCCATAGACACCGGCTATACGGATCCCTTCACCGTGACGATAAGCTCTACCGCTATCAACCGCGCCAGTTATGCCGTGGAAGGCACAGGCAACAGCACGGTTCCCGCCGTGCGAGCGAACGGCACTACTCCCGGCACGATCACTGTCCAGGTGACGGACGGCAGCGAGATCCGCATTTTCGGACTGGGGAGCGGCAGTTACACCGTCACCGAAAGCGGGAATGAAAACTATACGCTGACAGCACGGGAAACCTATAATGATACAGGCGATTCTGTCTCGAGCGATCTGCCTGTGACGGATAACAGCTCTGTGACTATCACCCTTGACAAGCAGAAGACCATTGCGCTGACCAATACGTCAAAAGTCATCTGCAAGGTAGGGACCCGTTACTTCCACACCATCCAGAGCGCAGTGCAGTGGATCGAGGATAATTCCGCCACTTTTTCTGGCACCATTGAGATGCTGGTGGATTATCTGATGCCCGCCAGCGACGCACCGGTGATTCCCTACTACCTGGACGTCACGCTGACTACAGCCTCTGAATATGGCAGCGGCAGTGCGACAATCACCCGCGGCGGCAATTTTGCTTCCGGGGCCATGTTTACCAACAGCGGAACGCTCACACTGCAAAACATAACACTGGACGGCAATCGAGGCAACGTGACAGCCTCCTCGGCCATGATCGACAACGAAGGTACATTGACTATTGGCAGCGGCGCTTCACTTCAGAACGCAGCCGCAAGCGGCAATGGCGGTGCGATCAACACCTGGGACGGCTCGGTCTCCGTAAGCGGCGGCACGATAAGCAACAATACGGCGGAGTGCGGCGGCGCCATCCATGCCACGGGCGGCGATGTGACCGTAAGCGGCGGCACAATCAGCGGCAACAGCGCAACAAGCGGCGGCGCTATATATTACGCCGGCAACGGCGAAGTCACTATCAGCGGCGGCAGCGTAAGCGGCAACAGCGCTGAAAACGGCGGCGCGGTGTATATTGAAAAGGGTGCCCTGAAAGTATCAGGCGGGAGCATGACCGCCAACACGGCCTCTGAAAACGGCGGCGCGGTGTACGCCGTGAACGGCGCTATCGAGATATCCGGCGGCGCCATAGGCGGCAGCGGAAACGGCAACAGCGCCAAGAACGGCGGCGCGATCTATTTGGGGAGCGGCTCCGTAACGGTTTCCCAAAATGCCGCGATCAGCTATAACACAGCTTCCGTGAACGGCGGCGGTATATGCACCGACACAGGCGTCGTGAACTTGACCGGCGGCAGGCTTGCCTCCAACACGGCGGCAGGCAACGGCGGCGGTGTGTGCACGGCGTCCGGCGCGATCACTGTCTCCGGCAGCAGCACGGCGATCAGCGTCAACGAGGCAGGCAACGGCGGAGGCTTGTATTCCGCCAGCGGCGCGATCAGCGTGACTAGCGCGACCATTAGTAATAACAGCGCGACCACAGGCAACGGCGGCGGCGTATACGCGGATGCCGGCTCTGTTTCCCTGTCCAGCGCCAAGTTTACAGGCAACAGCGCAGATGAGGGCAACGGCGGCGGCATATACGGCAATTCCGGCTCGATCACGCTGACAAGCTGCACTTTTGGCGGTGCAAGCGGAAGAGGCAACTCAGCAATAAACGGCGCCGCGGTGTACACGAACACCGGTTCCGCCACATTCTCAGCGGGAACAGTCAGTTATAACACGGCGTCGGAAGGCGGCGCTGTGGGCATTGGCAGCGACGCCGCGAGACTGTATTTCTCCGGGAACGCGGTCATCAGGGACAATACCATGAACGGCAGCGCCAACAACGTGTATCTGGATCAGGACAGCGACGCCGTCATCAACGCCACCGGTTTAGGAAACAACGCGGCGATCGGCATCTATGTTCCGGATAAGAGCGTTACTGTGATGGATATCAACGGCGTGCCAAGCACGGAGAATCTGTTTGACCGCCGCGGCGTCCCGGGCGGGTTCTTCGCCACATATACCAAAACCAATAATGTGAGCAAGTTCTCCAACGACCGTCAGCCAGGCCTTTCCGTCCAACAGGAAGCTTCCTCCATGCGCCTCTACTGGGGCAGGGCATTCACCGTTGAGGTGCGCTATCTGGAATCTTTCTCCGGATCCTTAACTACTGTAGCAGATGGCACAGTAAAGAACATAGACAACAAACCATCTATAACATACTACGCTCCGTCCAGCAGCAACGCGGCGTCCGAGATCGCGGACGATCTGCGCGGCGCGCATACCATAAGCGGCCTGAGCGGGACGGCCGTGTTCGCGGCTGCGTTTGTGGGCAATGATCGGACATATGCCAACTATATCACGGAAGTCAACTGGGACAGCACCAATAACCATTGGAGCTTTATAAGGCGGGACGGGACTGCGGTCACCGGGGATAAACTCGTAGTTTATTTCAGCGAACCCGCATACATCCAGATAGAAAACAATACCGAGTATCCTCTGGACATATCTGGTATGACGGTATTTGGCCAGTCCGGCATCAATAGCAGCACGGCAGTCGGTTACGGCTATGTGTTCGCCAAAGACGGCGTTATTCAGAATGAGCTGTGGCCTGTTACTGACGCGGATCTGACACTGCAGCCCGGAAAGAACATCAAGCTTCTGTTCCCCGGCGGCAAAAATGCCGCATGGACCCTCAGCGGAAGCTTTACAGACGCTTCAGCTGATATTCCGTACACGCTGAACGGGACAGTCAATACGCTTGCGGCTGCTGATGCAAACAGTTTCACTCTGAACGACACGACGCTCAATACCAACGGCGGTACTTACAGTATCATCTTTGGCGGAGAATCGGCTATCTGCAAGATCGTCACGACTGAGATCCCCGGCGTACTGGAAAGTGAGATAGCAGGGAAAACAGATCCGGATTCCGGCAATCAGGTGGAATATACATTCTCGACACTGAATCAGGCGGTCACCTTCGCTCAGACCCACAGTTTAAACGATGCGACCATAGAGATGCTGGTGGATTACCTTATCCCCGCTTCAGATGTAGTCAATTTGCCGAAGGAATCACATTATACTTTTACCACTGCGACCAGCGGAACCTACAAGTATTCCGATGATGCGAACGCCCGTGCCACCATCAGCCGTGACCAGGGTAACAATGCCTCGTTTATCACGGCGGTAAACGGCGGTTTAGTTAATGGCGATTATGATACGAGCCTGAAGGTTGAAAACCTGATCTTTGACGGCAAGAATTTCGGCGGCAGCAGCATCAGCGGAGGCATTATCAAAACAAAAGCCTGCAATGTCGAGATAGACAACGTCGTTTTCAGAAACTGCGTAGCCAAATTCGGTGGCGGTATTTATATCGAATCCGTCGACAAAAGCAGCAGCAACAAAACCCCTTACGGAAACCTGAAAGTGAGCAATTGCAGATTTACAGGTTGCCAGTCGCAGGAAACGGGGGACAAGTTTGGCGGCGGCGCGATCTGGACCAGCATGAAGAACGTGACGATCATTGGCAGCAGTTTCACAAACTGCGAGGCTGTCGCTCAGGCCGGCGCGGTGTTCCATTATGTCGGAGGCATTTACGACACCTCATCGACGATTACTAACTGTACATTTGAAAACTGTCAATCGAAGGCAGCCGGTTCGATAGAAAGCGGCGCGAAAACCGTAACGATCACGGGCTGCACTTTCAGGAACAGCAAGGCGACACAAAGAAACGGCGGCGCCGTGAACGTCTATGCCCTGGACAGCGCAAATCCGTCGGTCTCGACAGGATGCAGTGTAAAATTAGAGGACTGCACGTTTGAAGACTGTTTCTGCCGCGTCGGCAGTAACGGCAACGGCAACGGCGGCGCGCTGCGCAGTACAGCCGTATTTAACGAAGTTATCAACTGCACATTTACAAACGCCACAGGCGTACAGGGCGGCGCGATTGCCATCTCCAACTCCAACGCCGTGTCAGCGACATTTACGAATTGCAGGATGGAGAACTGCACCGCGACCAATCAGGGCGGCGGTGTATACTGCACCGCGAAAACGCTCACCATCGACGGGACGTCAAATTCCATAATAAACTGCAATGCGACCAATGAGGGCGGCGCCATCTATCATGGACGAAACGTGAGCGGCTCTTCTTTGTCGATCAGCGGGATGACGATCGATGGCTGCAAAGCGAACAAGAACGGCGGCGGCGTGTACTCCGCGGCACAGACGGTTTTGTTAGATGGCGTCACGGTGACAAACTGCACATCTTCCGCGCAGGGCGCCGGTCTGTGTTTTGTTACCGGAAGCAACTCCGGCTCCAGTCGCAGTGTTACCATTAAAGATTCTGTCATTCAGAGCAATGAAACCACCAGCAACGGCGGCGGCCTGTATTACGATTGCAGCAACGGCGTTCTGACCGTGACCGGCAGCACCGTTTCAAAGAACCTCTCCGACAGCGGCATGGGCGGCGGCGTTTACACCAACGCGCTTACTGCCAGCCTGACCGGGACGACAGTGTCCGGCAACACTTCCGCCGGCAACGGCGGCGGCATATGTCATAATTCAAACAACGGGAGCGGCCGCCTGACCTTCGATTCCTGCACGGTTTCCGGCAATACATCCGGCGGCAAGGGCGGCGGAACCTACACGCTGGCCCAGATGACGATCCGGAACGATACCAGTATAACCGGCAACCATCTGTCTACAGATGAGGCGACAGATGCGGCTGGCGTGTACCTGCAAAACGGACGGACTCTGACTATCGGCACTGCCGGTGCAGCGACGGAGGATGCGTCTTCCGTGACAGGCAACCTGACCCGCAGCGGTAATCCTTCCAATCTGCGGCTGTCTCAAGGCAGCAGCCTGACTAGCGACAACAGCACGAACAGCGTAGACGTGCTCTGCAACTTAAGCGGCGAATTCCGCGTCATCGACGCTTATTCCAAGGGGACACAGTTTGGCATCACGGAGGTCTCCACGGCAGCATCGCCGGTCTATACGATCGGCTTCAGCGACATTAGGCATGTATTCAATGCCGATGACGATTCCCTGTACGGCATTATCGATCGTTCGGACACCACGCTTCGGAGGATCATCTGGGCTTCCGAGCCGATCTGCAAGATCACCGACGCCAACGGACGCCTTCTGTATCTAGATACGGTACACGAGTATCCTGCCGTATTCGACAAGCTGGACACATCCAATCCGTCCGATACCAGTTCAGTCAGCGCGTTTAGCATCCTGCGGAATGCCCAGCCGCAGCTGTATTACGCGGACGGTACGCTCTACACCGGCAGCACGTACGTGGTAAAGATGCTGGTAGAGAACTATACAGCGAACAACAGGATTAATACTAAAGCCTTTAATGGAAGAACCGTCATACTGACCACTGCCGGCAGCTCAGACAGCCAGTATCCTTACCGCGGCCGCAGCGGGACCCGCAGCACGATTGTCCGAGGGACGAGCGGAACTGCAAGCACCAGTGATTTCATCACCGCAAATGTCAATCTGACGCTGACCAACATCGTACTGGACGGCGGCAGCGAAAGCGGCGTGACTGCAACCAGCAACACGCGTGTCATTACCTCCACGCAGAACGGAGTCACGGTGACCCTGGGCAGAAACTCCGCGCTGCAGAATTCCGCCGTCAGCGGTGACAGCAACGGTGGCGCTGTGTATCTCAATAACGCGTCCCTCGTTATCGAAGGCGGCGCCATCCGCAATTGCGCGGCAGCAAACGGCGGCGCTGTGTATAAGGCTGGCAGCAACGGACATGTCACCATTACCGGCGGCAATATCACCCGCTGCACAGCCACGGAGAACGGCGGCGGTATCTGCATCCAGGGAGGTCCTGCCGCGGCGAACGAGAGTTCGCTGACGATAACCGGCGGCAGCATCACCCGCTGCCATGCCGACGGCAGCGGCGGCGGCGTGTGGATCAACAACGGCCGCAAGATGTCCATGTCGGGCGGCAGCATTTCCCAAAACAGCGCAACGACAGCCGGCGGCGGTATCGCGGTGGGCGGCTCAACAGCCAGGCTCTATTTCTCCGGCGCACCGTTCGTATACGGCAACACCTGCAGCGCAAGCGTCTCCTCATCAAAGGCCAGCAACGTGCAGATGGATCAGGGTTTCAGCGTCAGCGACAATAATCCCGGCACCATCATCCACACCACCGGCCTGATAAGAGGCGCTACTATCGGTGTGTATGTCCCGGGAGAAGATCATAATGATAATAACGGAGGATCGCTCTACGACGCGCATGGCGCCGAAATGGACCCCTTCGCCACGTATGAAGGCACTCCCGCAGGCTTTAACTACTTCATTAACGACCGCAACGGCCTGAAAGGCGGTCTGATAGAAGAACAGGTAGTCGGTACCGACATGAAGATCTATTGGCGGCAGATCTATACGCTGGAAGTGAATCTGGAAGTGCTGAGCAAAGCGGCGAGCGATAAAGAAAAGGAGTTTCACTTCACAGTCACGCTGTCAGGGATCGTTGGCGGCACACAATGGAATGAAGTGAACAGAACCTTTGGCGATCTGGATTTCCACGCCGGCGTAGCCACGTTTACTCTGAACGGAAGCACAAAACCGACCACAATGGCCGACCTTCTGCCTTTGGGCTATGGGTACACGGTCACCATGGACGCTGATGACGCGGCAGGGTTTACCGTCTATCCGGGCTTGACACAGAGCGGGGAAATGAATACACCCAGCCAGTTCCTGTATACGGTGAATTTCCGGGTCGTCAAGGACGTGATCTGCAAGATCACGGATGAGACTTACGGTCTGCTTTATTACAAGCGGGGCGAAGCCTATGCCGAAGCTGTGTATGACGCATTGGTCAGCGCCTTTAACCGCGTGAATATGGGTGAACTGTACTACAAGGTCGGCGATTCTTACATTCCGTATACGTCAAACGCTCACCGTATCGAGATGCTGATACCGGATTATGAGATGCCGGAAGCTGTGACTCTGAATGCCGGAAAGAATGTTTTGCTGACCACTGCCGACCCCAACGCGGACGACGGCTTCCCTTATGCCGGAGGCAGCAGCACGGCGGTTATCAAGCGCGGCTATAACGGTGTCAGCATGATCACCGTTAACGGTAATCTCACCACCGGAAACATCACCTTGGATGGCAACAGCAGCGATTATTCCAGCAGCGCCAGCGGCGGCATCGTCAACGTCGCCTCCGGAGCGAGCCTGACGGCTGGCACGGGAGCCACCTTACAGAACGCCACCACGTCCGGCAGCGGCGCTTCGGTGTATCTGGCCCAGGATGCAAAGATGTACATCTCCGGCGAGCCGGTATTCGACAATAACATTTCGACCGGCGTTTCGCTGGATTCCTCCGCGAATAACGGCGGTGAACCTTACACGCAGGCGCAGCAGGATATCTTTATTGCTGGATACGCCAACGCTTCCGCCGCGTCGCTGGTTGTGACCGGCGACCTGACCGGATCTACGGGATCCATATGGGTGTGGCCGGAACAGGCGGAGCATTATGAATACGGGACGCAGTTCGCCTTAATGCAGGGCGGCGTCTGGACCGGTCTGAACGTATTCCGCAACGCGCGGACGGATGCCGAGACAAGTAACGCCGCGCTTGCTGCTCCACAATACCTGTACGGAATCTCCCACGAAGGGGACACTGTAAATGTGTATTGGAACGCGGCCTGGTTGACGGTCAGCAAGGAGATTGCCGGCAATAACGCTGATTTGACCGAGGCATTTGCGTTCAACGTATCAGGCCTTACAGCGGGGGATACCTATGCCTTTACTCGCTACACCAGTGAGAATGGGATCGACTGGACTGCTGCGACGGGAACAGACGCGACAGGGACCCTGACCGCCGACGCCTCAGGCGTTCTCAGCTTTACGCTTGGTCATTATCAACGGATCGTCATCAGCCTGCCCAGCGGAACAGAGGTGACTGTTTCCGAAACAAATACCATCTACAAGGAAAGCTATGTGATCGGAAGCGGTTCCAGTATAACAGGGAACACAACGGAATCCCTGGTTATGGACGATGACACGAGCGTCGCATTTACAAATACGCTCAACGCTGTGGCTCCTACGGGAGTGCGCATGAATTACGTTCCTTTCCTCCTGATTTTCGCTGCAGGCGTGATCCTGATCATGCTGTGCCGCCGTAAAGGGGGTGGTGAGGATGCGTGATATGATCAACATCCCGTTCGGACATGCTGGTCCGTACAGTGCCGATTATTCGGACGCGGCGGCATGCATGGGAGAACAGTGCGCATGCCTTCTCCCGAGGCCGCCCGGAAGGGCCAGCCCCTACATGGGAAGGGGTGATCCGACTGGATAATAATAGTATCACCCCAAACCGCAACTCAAAGCTGATCAAAATCGTACGACGATGCGGATCAGCGCATCCTCACAATGATACTGAACCTAAGGTCGCCCGGATCGCGGGCGAGAATATGAAAGGAGAAGCTCGATGAAGAAGATTCTTATTATGATGTTGGCTTTTCTAATGCTGCTTACCGCAGTAGCTGAATCTGCCAGCCTTACTGACGGTATCGCGGGCAAATGGAAAGCTAAGGATACCGAGATCGTCCAGGACAATACCATCAATATTAAGAAGGAATTGATTTCCTATAATGCGAGCAGCACCTCGGTATATGCTCCGGCATTTTCTTACACTTACACTGTTACACCCGCTAAACCAGAAAATAATGACGATGGTTATACTGTAACGGATAGTGCGAACGACCACAACGCCAATACTGCAGTAGTGGCTCCTGTCAATGCGGGCATCACCACTGGTCTGAAAGTCAATGGAGGCACGGCTGGTACTGAAGAGAGTGCGGTTGGAACCATTGCTTTCACAAATACTACGGCTTTAACTACGTCTACCTCCGGAGGTGTTAACGAATACAACATCACTCTGGATTTCTCAGGCGTGGCTTTTGAACAGCCTGGTGTATACCGCTATAAGATCGCTGAAACGCTTGCCGATAGCGCAACTTATGCTGGGATTGCGATTAAGGACGGCGGTTCCAATGAGCGTTATCTGGACGTGTATGTGGATGGTAACCTGAAGATTTACGGTTATGTCTGCATGGCGTCTAATGGCGACGTCACAACCTCAACGACCAAAACGAATGGCTTTGTTGGCACCAGCAACGGTCAGGATGAGTACTATACTTATGATCTTGTTCTGAGCAAGGATGTGGAGAATGACTCCTATGGTGAAGGCCACGCGTTCCCGTTTACTGTGTTTTTCAAAAATACCGAGTCTTACACAACAACTTATACCATTACCGAGACTGCTGCATCTGGCTCTACGGGCATTACGCCTGCTGGGGCATCTGCTCCTACGTGGAACGGCGTTGCCAAAGTCAAAGAAGGTGCGACTATAACTTACACCGGTATTCCTTGCGGCGTAGATGTCGATGTATATGAAACCAACGATATGACTGGTGTAACTTATGCAGTTGTCACCAAACTGAATGGTACAGCAGTAACGCACAACGATGATGGTAGTGTTTCATGGGGGGATGCTCCTCAATCTGCCGTTGAACAGACCGATAAGAAAGCCTATGAATCAACAAAGACCACTGTGGACACCACCATAGTCACTGCAGTCAGTGCGCAACAGACACTTGAAATCGTCAACACTCTGCTGCTCATCTCTCCGACTGGCGTTGTGGTACGCGTGGCGCCTTATGTGATTATCCTTGCTGCGGGCATCGCGCTGCTGCTGATCGGCCGCAGGCGCAGGTCTGCCGCGAAAGACTGATCGGTTTAATAAGCAAAGGCTCTGATTAACTAAGCCAGTCTGTCTCCTGCCCGTGAGTTGAATGAAGCGTTTTTGAACGCGCGGATCGCTTGCGGGCAGGGGAGAGCGTATGCTGAGCAGAGGGCACTGCTGTTGTGCCCCCTCCTGAACATATGCATGAAGCAAGTACGAGGAAAAGAAATGGGCAAGAAGAAAAAGCTATCGGCTGAACCGGCAAAAACTCAGCCTGTAGAATCAGCAGAAGCCGAACAGAAGGCTGAGCAGCGCAAAAAGAGCCGTAAACGCCATTTACGCGCGCTCCGTGATCTTTTGATCCGGATCGTTCTGCTGCTTCTGGTCATCTATATACTGTTCTTCCACCTCGTAGGCATAACCGTTATGCGCAGCGGGGATATGCATCCCAGGATAGACCTGGGCGACTTAGTATTATACTACCGCCTGGAGAGCAGCTTCCACGCCCAGGACGTGATCGTATTCGAAAAGCCAACTGCAGCGTTGGACGAATCCTATAAAGAGACAAAAGCGGTCGAGACGGCTGAAGCCGTTGAGAAGCCCTGGTGGAGACAGGCTCTGGACTGGATCGGATTCAAAGACCCTAATGAGCCCGAAAAGTCCATGTTTATATGCCGCATTGTAGCGAGCCCCGGCGATACGGTCGAGATAAGTACGGAAGAACGACTGGTAATCAACGGCAACGTTATGGTCGAACCGGATATCTTTTACTTGACATCGCAATACGCGGGGTTCGTGGAATACCCTCTAAAATTGGGCGAAGGCGAGTACTTTGTGCTTGCTGACCATCGTACAGGCGGTGCGGACAGCCGGTTTTTCGGCGCGGTCAATAAGGACGAGATCTTAGGATCAGTAATAACTATAATGCGGCGGAACAATCTGTAAATGATGTTTATAGACGATTTCAAACAAATAAGCAGGAAGGAGGTGCGGCATGGCTAACGAGCATAACACGAGTGAGCCCCATATGGCTCCGGCGAAATCTCTTGTTGATAAAGTAATAGAATTGGCTCTTAGCGCAGGTGGGGGAGTAGTAACGCTGGTTTCCGGTCTTTTGGCTGCCGTACTGATCCTGTATTCCACATATGTGCTTTACGACACGTATTCCATTGAACGTGCCGCGTCTTCCAACGCGTGGGAACTGCTCGAGCTCAGACCTGATATTTTTGATGATTATGAAACACCGTTCTCTCCCTCTGAACTGGAAGAGATCAACGCAGATTACAGATGCTGGCTCACGGTTTTCGGCACTCCTATAGATTATCCCGTAGTACAGGGCCCGAATGACACGTATTACGCGGCTGTGGATGTGTTTGGGCAACCCAGCCTGACAGGGGCGATCTATCTGGCGGCGGCCAACAGCGGCGACTTATCAGATTCGTACAACCTGATGTACGGCCACCATATGGACAGCGGCGCCATGTTCGGCAGCCTGGACGATATGACCGGCGACGAAACAGGTGTTGTGATAACGAACGACGCCATATATGATGTGCAGTTCTTTGCTATCGTCAATACAGATGCATACGAAGACCGCATTTACAGTGTGGGCAATCGTCTTGACGATGTACTTGATTTCCTGCGCTCCGGTGGCGAAGGCGGGGTAGGCGTCGGCACAGAAGTCGTTTACTTCAATGAAGAGGCTGCTGAGGGCGCTGAAAAGCTCGTAGCGCTCTCCACCTGCGCCAACGCGAATACCAGCGGGCGTCTTGTCGTCATCGGCAAAATGACCAAGCGCATCATAATGAAAGACATTACGGTGACGAAGGTCTGGGACGATAATGACGACCAGGACGGCATAAGGCCTGAATCTGTAACGCTAACCGCCAGCGACGGTACCGAAGCCGTGCTTACCGCAGCCGACGGCTGGACGGCTACTGTTTCCGTGCGCAAGTTCGATAACCTGGGCGAGGTGCAGTATACGTGGAATGAGCCCAATATTACCGGCTATACCCAGGAAAGCAATGTGACAACAGGCGACGACACCGTTATAACCAACCTGCACGTGCCTGCCGTAAAGAGCGTTACTGTTAACAAGGTCTGGGATGACGGAGACGACCGTGACGGCATTCGTCCGGCATCTATAACTGCCACGCTGTCAGACGGTCAGGAAGCGACTCTGGCGGCAGATTCCGGGTGGACTGCCACGATCGACGGCGTGCCTGTATATGCCAACGGTGAAGAGATAGTATACACCTGGACGGAAGATGAAATCACCGGATACACGCTCTCGACTGAGACGAACGGCGACGTGACCACTCTGACAAACACCCATGCGCCTGAAACGACCAGCCTTACCGTAACCAAGGTGTGGGACGATAATAACAACCAGGACGGCATACAGCCTGAAGAACTAACCGTCACACTGTACGGAAACGAAGTGTTTATAGGGTCCGTAGTGCTGAGCGAGTCTACAAGCTGGAGCGGCTCTATCGACAACCAGTTCGTGTACGAAAACGGTGAAGCGATAGAGTACGTATGGGAAGAAGAAGCTGTAACCGGCTATACGCTGACCAAGACAGAGATCAGCGGAACTGCCACTACCCTTACAAACTACCATAAGCCTGAGACAAAGAGCCTTACAGTTAAGAAGGTCTGGGACGATAACAACAATCAGGACGGTATCCGTCCGCGCAGCATAAGCGTCGCTCTGACCAACGACCATCAGGTGACTCTGAATAATGATAACGAATGGACCGGTACTGTAGACGACCTGCCTGTATACGCCAACGGACAGCCGATCGAATACATCTGGACTGAACAGAATATAAGCGGCTACGAGCTGAAAAGCACAGTAGTAAACGGCAACACCACCATCCTTACCAACCGGCACGAAACGGCTACAACTGTAGCGACGGTTACGAAAGATTGGGTAGACGATAACAACAGGGACGGTATCCGTCCTGAATCCATCACCGCGACTTTAAGCGACGGTCAGACCGTCACCCTCAGCGATGAAAACGGTTGGACCGCGACAATAGAAGGTCTGGACGCGAATGCAGGCGGTGTGCCGATAGTATATACCTGGACGGAAGAAGAGACTGAAGGGTATACTCCCAGCAGCCAGGTGGTCGGTACGACCACTGAATTCGTCAATACGCATGATATCGAGACTGTTTCACTGACTGTCAAAAAAGAATGGAACGATAACAACAATCAGGACGGCATACGCCCGACTGAGGTATCCGTACATCTAAATTCCAACGACATGCCCATACAGACAGTTGTACTGAAAGCGGATGAGAACTGGACTTTCGTGATAGACAACCTGCCGGTAAATGAAGAAGGGCAGCCTATTGCGTATACCTGGACTGAGCCTTCAATAACCGGTTATACGCCCGGATCCAGCACGGAAGGCACAGTTACCACTCTGACAAACACGCATATCCCGGAGGTCAAGGATCTTACCGTGACCATAATATGGAATGACGCGGACGATCAGGACGGCATCCGTCCCGAATCAGTTACAGTAACGCTCTCCGATGGACAGTCAGTCGAGCTGACTGCCGAGAATGATTGGACCGCTACGGTGCCCAACGTGCCTGTATACAGCGATGGACAGCCTATAGAGTACAGCTGGACAGCTGAGACCGTAGACGAATACACGCTTAGCGATACAACGACTGACGGCAACCAGACGAACCTGACGCTGACTCACGAACCATATACGGTATCTCTTACAGTCAAAAAAGTCTGGGACGATGACGACGACCGCGACCGTCTGCAGCCAAGTACTCTGTCTGTAAGACTTCTGGCCGGCGAAAATATCGTTCGTATAGTCACGCTCAACAGCACGAACGAGTGGAGCGCCACTGTGGACGAACTGCCTGTGAACGCCGAGGGTACGCCCATTGTATACAGTTGGGAAGAGGACGAGATCGCAGGTTATACGCTCAGCAGCGAAACGGCTGAAACGATCACCACCTTGACCAATACGCATATACCGGCCGCCAAAACGATCACAGTTAAGAAAGTATGGGACGATGACGACGATCGCGACGGCATGCGTCCGGAGGTACTTACTGTCAGCCTGTATGCCGACGATATCATAAAAACCACGGTCGATCTGAAGGAATCCAATGAATGGACTGCCTCTATGTCGGTGCCGGTATACGACAAAGGCAAGAAGATACACTACAACTGGACGGAGCCTGACATCTCAGGTTATCAGAAGAATACCGCTGTTGACGGTAATGACACGACTTTCACCAACAGCCATACGCCTGCCACTACTGAACGCGGGATAAAGAAAGTCTGGGATGACGCAGACGATCAGGATGGCCTGCGTCCGGAGACACTGACCGTATATCTCGAGGGGAATAATGAAGTCGTACGTACCATCGTACTGAGCGAGGCAAACGGCTGGACCGACACCGCACAAAACCTGTTTGTGTTCAGCGAAGGCGAGCCTATAAGTTACAGCTGGCGTGAAGAAAGCCTGGATGATTACCCGAACAAGACCACTGCCGTAAGCGGCACGGTGACTACTATAACGAATATCCATGTACCCTTTACAACTACGCTGACTGTGACCAAAGTGTGGGACGACAACAATAACCAGGATGGTATCCGTCCCGGCAGTCTTGATGTGGTTCTTAAAGCAAACGGTGAACCAAAAGACAACGTAATACTTAGCCAGACCAACTGCTGGAGAGGCAGTATTGATGATCTGCCTGTGAATGCCGGCGGGCATCCCATAGAATATGTCTGGGATGAGGGTGAACTGGTCGGTTATACGCTGCAAACCATCACCAACAATACCGCTACCATTCTCACCAATACACATCCAACCGAAAAGACTGTAGCTACGATAACCATTATCTGGGATGACGATGATGACCGAGACGGGCTGCGGCCAGAGAGCCTTATCCTGACCCTCAGTACCGGCGATACCGTCGAACTCAACTCGGACAACAATTGGACAGCTACTGTAGAGGGTCTTGACAGGTTCGATAACGGTGAACCGATAGTTTATACATGGACTCAGGAGGACATTGAGGGTTATGAGATGGTCGATATGTCCGCCGATGGAAATGTGACCACAATCACCAACCGTCATGAGATCAAGAAAGCTCACAGGACTATAATAAAAATCTGGGATGATAACGACAATACCAGCGGCACACGGCCTGAAAGCCTTAAGGTCACGCTGAATAAAAAATATACTGTTGTGATTAATGAGGCCAACAACTGGACTGCCACAGTTAAAGATCTGCCTGTTTACATGGACGGCGGGCACACGATCATATACAGATGGGCTGAAGAGGATATAGACGGATATACCAGAACGAGTATGGTGACCTCCGGGAATACCACTCAGATAACCAATACGTTGGATAAGAATGAAAAGGAGCATATACTGACGATACTCTACCAGTACCCGGATGGTTCCGAAGCAGTGCCCGCTTATATTGGTACAGTCATTGCGGGTGAAGAGTACAGAGTTACGTCTCCGACAATCGTTGGCTACAACGCGACTCTGCTTGAGGTCAGCGGAATCATGCCTGAGAGCGACCTGACAGTCATAGTTATCTATGAGCCGGTAGTTAATCCGCTGAACGCCATCTTCGGACCTATGGGCGGCGGGCTTGGTGAATGCATGGAGTAAAAGATTTCTAAGAGGTATATCCTGTGGAAAAAGTGCGTTTAGGCATCGCCGGTCCGGGACGGATAGTCCATCGGGTAATGAAGGATCTTCGGAAGGCGGAGCATATTAATATCGTAGCAGCAGCCTCTCGCAGCCTTGAACGCGCGCAATGCGCTGCAAAGGAGTTCGATATTCCTTTGGCGTATGGCAGCTATGAAGAGATGGCCGCAAGCGATGAAGTAGATCTGGTATATGTGGCTGTTCCGCATCCTTTCCACTGTTCGCTCAGCAAGCTGTTCCTTTCAGCCGGCAAGCATGTGATAGTTGAAAAGCCCTTTGCAATGAACGCAAAGGAAGCTTCAGAAATGATCGCATGCGCCAAAGCTAGTAATAGGTTCTTGATGGAGGGCATGTGGTCCAGATTCTTCCCGGCTGCTCAGTCTTTGAAAGCGCTGATAGAATCCGGATCGCTTGGCCGTATTCGGCGCATCACCGCCGACTTTGCTTTCAAAGCGGATTTAGACTATGAGGATCGCCTCTATAATCCCACTCTCGGCGGCGGATCTCTGCTAGATGTAGGTGTTTATCCGCTCTCGCTTATGTGTTTCTATAAAGGCGAATTGCCTGAAAAAGTCCAGGTTCTTTTTGACAAAGCTGAGACTGGTGTTGACAGCCTTTGCAGTTTTCAGATACAGTTCAAAGATGGGGCAGTGGGCCAGGGCTTCAGTGCCCTCGACGTGACTACTGACCAGGGAATGAAGATCTACGGGACCAAAGGCTGGGTCGAAATGCCAGATTTCTGGCATCCTGTTGGCTATATAGTGCACAAACCGGGTAATGAACCGGAGGTGCATGAATTTGCTTCTGAAAACGAGGGCTTCCATCATGAATTTGAATTTGCAGCAACGACGATAATATCAGGGCAGCTTGACCAGAGTGTGATTTCACTTGATGACAGCAAGCTTATTATGAGAGTCATGGACGTGATGCGAGAAGAAATGAATGTGAAATATCCATGTGAGCAATGTAACATGTGAATTGATACTCTGTTGAATCAGTTCAAAAATGATTGATATAGTATTTCTGTACGCTCTTCAGCCAGTTTTCTTGTTGAAGAGCTCTTTTCTTTTTGGTATAATGATACTTGCGCTATAACAGACACCAGTAACACTGAATAACCAGAACAAAGCATATGAGTGAAAGCAAACATATTAATGACGAAACAGGGCAGTACAATGCGTATTGTCTATTCTGCCGTACTCAATATTCAGAAGATATTGTCAGAATGGCCCGAATGCTGTATGGCGGAACAGCATTCTGCCCCAAGCAGATACAGCATACATTCAAAGAAGGCAGGATCGTCGACATCATGCACAAACTGCTTCCCGGATATGTCTTCATGTTTACAGAGGAAGAAGTTGACACCACAATACGCCGCCGAATCCCGAATATCCTGAAACTTCTGGGAGATGAAAAAAGCGGATACAAGCTATTTGGCAACGATCTTGCCTTTGCCAGGATGCTGCTGAGAACCAATGGAGTGTTGGGAAAGACTGCGGTAACGGAAGAAAACGGTATACTTTCGCTGACTCCTGACAGCGACATGGGAACTAATGCCCGGATCCTTAAAGTCGAACGCAGAAAGCATCGAATGAAAATAGAATTCAAGTTTGACTCTCAGACGATCGCAACATGGGTAGAGTATGTTGTAACAGAAGGGTGACGTATTATATAGCCACTAATCCGTTGATTAGTGGCTTTAGTTATTTTGTGGGAATTCTTTGTTGCTGTGCCTCCAGAAAAAACATGCAGATATTATCGAAAGATGATAATGGTAGTTACCTATCCAACATGCGCCGCAGGAATTCGCGTGTTCGAGGCTGTTGGGGATTAGAGAACAGCTCGTTAGGCGCGCCCTGTTCCAGGATCACCCCGTCACACATGTAGATAACCCTCGTGCTGGCGTCGCGGGCAAAAGACATCTCATGGGTTACAACCAGCATTGTCATACCGCTTTCGGCCAGTTTTTTCATGACTGCGAGTACTTCACCAACCATCTCCGGGTCAAGCGCGCTGGTCGGCTCGTCAAAGAGCAGTACTTCCGGATCCATGACCATGGCTCTGGCGATTGCTACACGCTGCTTCTGCCCGCCGGATAACTGTCTGGGTTTGGCATTCACAAAGGGCGCCATGCCGACTTTCTCCAGATACTTGATGGCATTGGCCTTTGCTTCAGCTCTGTTTCGCTTGAGCACACGGATCTGGCCGACCATACAGTTCTCAAGTACGGTCATATTGTTGAACAAATTGAAGGACTGGAACACCATGCCGACACGCGCACGGTAGCGAGCTGCCTTTACTCCGCGCTCAAGCACATTCCTGCCGTTATATATGATCTCGCCGGAATTAGGCATCTCCAGCAGATTGATGCAGCGCAATAGCGTAGACTTGCCAGAACCGGATGCGCCGATTATGCTGATGATATCGCCTTTTTCTACCGAGAACGAAATGTCCTTCAGCACTATGTTGGAACCGAACGACTTCGAAAGGTGGTTTATCTGCAGTATTTGCTCGCTCATGTCATGCACCCGCCTTTCCGTCGTCTTTGTATTCCTTGCTGTGTTCATCGAAAGGCGTGCCGCGATCCGGGTGATTGTATGTGCCCGCGGTCATAGTCAGAGCGTCTACCTGTACCAGCTCATAATTGCTGGCGCCGTCAAGGCATTTTTCCAGCCAGCGCAGCAGGAATGAAGCTATCAGGGTCATGGTAAGATACCCGATCATCTCGACTGTAGCGGAAGGGAAATACAGATAACTGGCGCCGACCGCGGCGCGATGCGCGGCGAAAAAGTCCGGATAACCGATTATGAACATCACCGAGGTATCCTTGATGTTGATGATATAGTTGTTGCCAATCTGAGGCAGTATATTCCGCAGCGCCTGCGGCAGGATCACGCTCGTCATGGTCTGCACGTGGTTCATGCCTATCGCTTTCGCTCCTTCGGCCTGGCCGGGGTCGACAGAGATTATGCCGCCGCGTACGGATTCCGCCATATACGCGCCGGTATTGATGGAAACTACGACGATGGCTGCGACCCAAACGGAAGTAAACTTGATGGCGTTATTGGTAAAATAGGGCAGACCATAATAAAGGAAAACTGCCTGCAGCACCATGGGAGTACCCCGGAATACTTCCACGTATATCCGGATCACTACACGGATCAGCTTTAGGAAGAAACGCTTAACCGGGTGTACCGTCGGTCCGCACGGAATGGTATTCAGAACGCCGCAAACAAAGCCGATCAGACAGCCCAGCAGTGTACCGATAAGCGCAAGAACAAGCGTGTTCTCGATTCCCTTAATATATGAAGTTCCGTATTTACCCCATAGTTTAACTATATCCGCGCAAAGCTGCGCCAACTTGCTCATCAGGCTTGCTCCTTCTTGTTCCGCATATCTGAGCGCTGAGAAAGATAGTTGTTCTCAGCGCTCAAAGATTCCCTAATACGACGATAAAGATTATTCTGACAGAGGCTGGATCTCGATCGCGTATGCCATCATGGCGTTGAAGTCATCCGCGGTCATGGTGGAGAGCACGCTGTCGATCGCCTCGCGCAGCACGGAATTGCCCTTCATCATGGAAATACCGATGTTCACGTTCTCAGCGCGCTCTTCTTCCGTGAATTGGAAGTCACCGTCACAACCGGAGAAGTCCAGGATGACCATATCGGGATAAGCGGCGACAGCTCCCTGGGCGGTAGGCATATCCGTGCACACGAAGTCTACCATGCCGGTCTCCAACGCCATCAGCATGGCGGGAGCGGTCTCGGCGGCGGGCATCACATTGGCGCCTTTGATCTGCGGCAGGCAGGTGTCATACCAGATGGTGGCGATCTGAGCGGTGCAGCTGCCGCCCTTCAGATCCGCCAGGCCCTGAGCATTCGCATAAGCGCTGCCGGCCTTGGTAAGGCACACGATGGTAGCGTAGAAATAGGGACCCGCGAAATCTACCTGCTCGGCGCGAGCTGAAGTCATGGATTGGCCGGCAATTACGGCGTCGAAAGCGCCGGTCTGAATGCCGGGCACCAGGGAATCCCAATCGGACTGGATGACTTCCAGCTGCCAGCCGTTGGCCTCGCAGATGAGTTTGCCGATCATTACGTCATACCCGTTGGCATAGGAACCGGGCACATTCGCGATGGGGACGGCGCCGTTGCTGTCGTCGCTTTGGGTCCAGTTGTAGGGGGCATAGGCGCATTCCATGGCAATGGTAAGCACACCGTCTTCTACGCCGCTGGGAGTATCACCCAGGGCGACACAGGAAGTCAGCACAAACATCAGTGCGATAATGGTGGCAAAGATCTTCTTCATGGTCTCGTTCTCCTTCAAAATTAGAATTAAAACAGCGGTGAATCGACTTGCGCCATTCACCGCTGCCTGGTATGCCAAAATACAATACAGCTTATGTTGAATAGCGCTCCATGGCTTAAAGCCATGACAGTCAAGCGGATGTTATCCCCTTGCCCAACGCAGACGACCTGCCACATCTTCTGCATTTCGGCGATCTTCCCTTTTGCGTGCAGTCACAGTCTGGCAAAACTCTTGCACGCTACTTATGTTGATCGCTCCTCTATTCCATTCAGTATTACCTGAATGACGCGGATAATATACCCGTTATTATTTCCGATGTCAACTGATTTTTTGAAAATACTCGATATATTTACATTTGAAGTATTCTCTTTACAACATAACCAAATAGGCTCTATGGCATTTTACGCGTTCTCATTCTTTGTTGCACTTCGTCCGTGCAAGTGTTATAATTAAGTTGCGTATAGCTTTGATAGTGTTTTATCAGTCACTTTTTCACATGTGAAGAAACGCTTCATCGACAGAACAGGCACATACTTTGCCATCCGCTCTGAATGGGTAAGGAGAAATGCTCATGAAACGTCGACTGTTATACATGCTTCTGCTCACGGCAGCGATCGCGCTGATACTGGGCATGACCATTACTGCCAAGGCTGTCCCGCCTGCCGGTACGTGCCCGGCTTCCGCAAACGGCGGGGGTCATGAGTGGCATCGCAGGTCTTCGACGGAGGCCAGCTGCACCACGCCGGGAGAGACGATCTGGATATGCCGAAATTGTAAAACCCGGTATAAGGAGACCACTCCAGCAAGGGGGCATACCTGGTCTGCATGGTATACCATGAGGGAGCCTACCTGTACCACGTCCGGAGAGGAAGTACGTCAGTGCACGTATTATAACTGCGATCAGGGGCATCCGCTGGAAAAGCGTACCATACCGCCTCTCGGCCACAGCTGGAGCGAATGGAGAACCACCAGAGAAGCCACATGTACCGTATCGGGACAGAAAGAGCGCAATTGTTCCCGCTGCGGCAAAGTAGAGACCCAGTCCATCCCCGCGGCCCATTTCTGGGGCAAGTGGCAGGTAGATACCGAAGGTACCTGCATGACAAAAGAGCGTCTGACACGAAAATGCCGTGTCTGCGGCGCGTTTGATTACTGGGAAAAGGACTACGGCGATCACGACTGGGACGAAGGCACGGTGACCAAACAGCCCACAGCCTATGAAGCGGGTGTAATGACCTACACCTGCAATATCGAACCCACCCACACCAAAACCGAGCGTATACCTCCGACAGGCGGCGGCGAAGGCTTCGCCCTGGGGCTTGAGATAAGCGTCGCAGACGGCAGGAAGTATTATAACGCGAACGAGACCGTGACCTTCGACTGCCGGATCACTAACCTTACAGACGCGCCGGTCTGGATAGAAAGGCTTAAAGCCGTTGACCCGGAATATGACGTGACCACTCTAAGCGCTCCATTCGGCGACAGTCTGCTGCAGCCGTACGAGTCCCGTTCAACTACGATTAAATATATTACCACGCAATCGGACTGGTACAGCAACCGCGCAATACTTACCTTTGAAGCCAGAGGATACGACCCCAAAACCTTCTCGGAATACGACGATTACATCTGGTCGGACAGGCATCAATACGTATTGAGTTTCAACAATCGGTCAGACTTGAATCTTATCGTCGAACTTACAGAGACTTCAGTGCCTGCCAACGGTGAGTTTTACACGGAAGGCGAAGTTATCGCTTACCACGCGGATATAACTAACCGGTACTCATATTCCCTGCATAACGTTGAGGTGAAATTCCGACCTAACGCAAAGTCTGATGATGAGTATATCGCGGACATAATAGATCTTTTGGATACCTACGAGACGCGGGGGTATTCGGGTTTCGAGCATACGGTGGAAAAGGCCGACTGTGAACGGGGATACTATATCGGCTACGTGAGAGCTCAAAGCAAGGAAGAAACGGACGGATTCTACGCTTCCGTGTTCTCCGTCTGCGGCGATCCCGCGGCGAAAGGCCTGAAGATCGAGGCTTTCGAAGCGAATTTCATCGAAGATAACGTTATCGTACGCTGCGAGGTGACCAATCTCACGTCCGGAGAGGTCATGCTGGAATCCGGCTGGTATTACACCGCAGGACTTCGGCAGGTCAGCAAAGCCGATCCCAATGACGGAAAGTTTCTTGCGCCCGGTGATAAATGCGTTTACTTTACAAATTATCGGATAGACCCTGAGGATCCCGACATAAGGTATCCAATACCGCTTACCTTCTACGCGAAGGGCGTGATGAAAGACACGTTTGAAACTGTTTATTCGCCGGCGTACCATCTGGAGCTTGCGGAAAAGCGGGTAGAAGTGTTTAACGAGATCACTATCTCCGTAAGCGAGGCTTCAACACCTGCAAACGGCAAATGGTACACGGAGGGAGAAAAGATACTTTACGAGATCACCGTAGCCAATATAAGCGACTACGCCGTGAACGACATAGCCGTACTGGAAATGCCGATGTACGGAAAGCAGGAGTTCATCATGCGGCAAGATACACTGGCAGCCGGCGGTAAACTGACATATACAGCCGAGCATACCGTCACTAATGATGACGTCCAAACGGGTTCCTTCAGTGATAATGCCAATGTATACTGGTACAGTCCCATATCGGCAAACAACGGTGCGGACGCTGAAAGAGTATATTCTCCCTGCGGAAAATGATCGCATCTGCTTGGAATAATGACTAAACGCCGCCGGCATTCAACGATAACCGAATGCCGGCGGCAATGATTTTTTCTTCGAAAAATGAACAAAAGCAGGACGACAGATGGGGCAGAGGATGAGACCGGAAAAGGGCCTATGGAGAAAAAACTGACACTGTCTGATTTTCATCGTATATAATAGTGACAAATCCCCTTGCGTATGTTACAATAAAGTAAACTGAGGATACAGTTTAGGTAACAATCGAACGCAGATTTCTTACAAGGCGTACCCGCAAACAAAGGAGGCTTTGCAATGACACTCAGACGCGTTACGTTATTCATCCTTATCTTGGCGCTGCTGCTTGGCTGCGCGGCGCTGCCCGCCGGGGCGGAGCACAAGCACACCTGGAAGGACCTGCCCGACGGCGTGATCCAGCAGCCGACATGCACGGATAACGGCTGGAAAATCCAGTACTGCACCGGCTGCGGCATCACTAAGGACGTGAAGATCCCTGCGCTGGGGCACGAATTCTCGCAGCAGGTGTACACGGGCTACGCGGACTGCACCCACTACGGGTCTTTCTACTGGGTGTGCGAGCGCTGCGGCGCGCATTCCG
>JAEEGL012400123.1_pt1 | contig 36620 bp, 32 predicted proteins | sample 9134231 | NCBI WGS metagenome assembly JAEEGL01 (sample SAMN16246548, study PRJNA631951) | gut metagenome | biome: gut microbiome; feature: rumen; material: fiber-attached | host: Bos | place: Iran: Karaj | collected 2018-10 | reverse complement strand
GCAGGGGCAGAAGGACTTGAACCCACGACACCCAGTTTTGGAGACTGGTGTTCTACCGACTGAACTATACCCCTATATGAAAACCCGGAATAAAATTCCGGGCTTTGTTTTATGGTGGGCCTTCAGGGACTCGAACCCCGGACCGACCGGTTATGAGCCGGTTGCTCTAACCAACTGAGCTAAAAGCCCGTCCGCTTGAATTCAGCCTAAATAATATATCACAAAAACACGCAAATGTCAAGATGTTTTTGCAAATTTCCCAAAAAAATTTTTGATATATATTATCGTTCAGTCACGCACGGCTGAAAGCAGCTTTTGAAGCAGGGAATTGAGCGTTTTGGCGTCGTCCAAAGCGATCTTCAGACGCTGTGAAACCTTATTTGGTATTTCCGCGGCTCTTTCTTTCAATTTCTCCCCCGTCTCTGTTATTTCAACGATCAGGATCCGCTCGTCCTCCTTGCTTCTGTTTCTCGTTATATACCCTTTTGCCTCAAGACTTTTGAGAACGGGCGTGAGCGTTCCGCTGTCAAGGAACAGACGGTCACCGAGTTCCTTGACGTTTATTTTGCGCACTTCCCATATCACCATCATCGTGATATACTGCGTATACGTCAGTCCCACCGCGTCGAGAAACGGACGGTAACTCTTTATGACCTCGCGCGAGGCGGCGTACAGCGGGAAGCACAGCTGATCATCGAGTTTTAACGCATCGTATTTTTCCATATTTCGCACCTTAATCGCTGTAATCGGAATCAAGCACCGCGTTGAACGTGTAATCCGCGTATTTTTCTTTCATCCTGTCTGTTATCTGTTCGCTTATTTTCTGTCCGTCGGCTTTGAAATCGATAACGAGGTCAAAGGAGACGGTTTTGTGCTCTTCGTCAAGATAAAATCCGTGTATCTGAAGAACGCCGGCATATTCCGCAGCAGTCGCCTCAAGATCGGCTCTGATAACTTCGGCGTCGCGGCTGTCGTTTGTCGCGTATATGCCTATCGTCAGTATTATCCCGAACTCGTCGTATATGTCGACGGACATCTTTCTTGTGAGCTTGTGTATCTCCTTCGCCGTCATATCGTCCGGGACCTCTATATGAGCCGAACCTATTATCTGATTGGGTCCGTAGTTGTGAAGCGTCAGATCATAGCATCCGTCCACGCAATCGTAGGAGCAGAGCTTTTCTTTCAGCTTTTCCGTAAGCTCGCTGTCTGCTCTTGTGCCTATGATGCTGTCAAACGTCTCTTTCAGTATCCCGATACCGGTCTTGATTATGAACAGGGAAATGACTATACCGATGATACCCTCGGTCGATACTCCGAAAATGAGGCTTATAAGCGCGGAGACGAGCGTGCCGCCCGAAAGCAGGGCGTCTGACAGCGCGTCTGTCCCCGAGGCGATGAGCGCGCCCGAGGTAAGCGTTTTACCCGTTTTCTTGAAATAGATGCCGACGGCTATTTTTGCAAATATGGCGCTGACGATTATTATTATCGATACGGCGCCGTATTCCGCTTTCTGCCACGTTATCGTTTTTTCAATGGATTCGTTAAGCGACAAAACGCCCGTAACGAGAACTATGGCGGAGATTATCGCCGACGTTATGTATTCAACTCTGCCGTGACCGTAAGGGTGCTTTTTATCGGGCGCTTTTGCGGACAGCTTTGTCCCTATTATCGTAATCGTCGACGATAATACGTCCGACAGGTTGTTGACGGCGTCGAGTGTGACGGCGACTGAGCCCGATATGAGTCCGACAAATCCCTTGAATATAACGAGCACCACGTTTACAATGATACCGACGATGCTCGTTCTGATTATTTTTTTTGTTCTTTCCATAGATGAATAAAGCTCACGCTTCTTCCTTATTTGTTTGTATCATTATATGCGGTCCTGACCGCTTTTGCAAGCTGATCCGCGCAGGACGTGGGCTTGAAGCCGCAGGTATTGCCCTTAAGATACTGTTCTATCTTATCGACGGTCCAGCCGTCGACGAGCTTTGATATCGCTTTGAGGTTTCCGTTGCATCCTCCCGTGAACACGATGTTTGATATCACGTCCCCGTTTATATCGAAGCTGATGAGCCTTGAGCAGACCATTTCCGTTTGGTATTCGTATCTCATTTTATTACTTCCTTTCAATTAAGTTGTTCTCAATTAAATTATATTCTCCCGGTTTAAAAAATCAACTTTGCGTCTATATAAAACAGTTAAATTATTATTAACAAATTTAGTGTTCCGTACGCGAAAAAAAAGAGAGAAAACACCTTTACAAAACCGCACAAAAATGATATAATAAAACAAAACGGAGGTGTGTTATGAAGGATTTTTTGTTTTCTTACAACGATCTGACTTTTTATGTTTCTCCATATAACAACGAATACAGGGTAAAGATCGGCGGCGCGGAGTTCGTAATGAAGAAAAAGCCGTCCGTCGTTTTTTCAAACGGGGACGAGGTCGGGTTTCCCGAGCCGGAGCTTGCGGAGATATTCAATTCCGGTACTTCGGACACGGTAAGAATACGGTATAAGCTGACGGACGACATAACCGCGCTCTGCCGCGTCGGTCTCGACAGAACGACGGGAGACGTGTTTTTTACCGTAAACGTCAGCGGAGACGCGGAGCATATGATAAAGGAGCTGAAATATCCCGCTCCGTTTGAGTTCGGCGCGGAAAAAGGACGCGGATACACGGTTCTTTCACGTATGCAGGGTACGTTGATCCCCGCAGGCGAGCCTATCGTCGTTGAAACCGGGCTCGTGTTCCAGCGCGACGCGTATATGCCTATATTCGCGCAGATGCGCGACGGCGCGGGTTATACCGCCGTATTTGATACTCCGTATGACGTCAAATATCTGCCGGACGGAGACAGGATAGCGCCCGCGTGGCTCACGTCGCTCGGTACGATGCGGTATACGAGGAAAATACGATATATTTTCAGAGAGAATTTTGATTATAACGTCGCCGCAAAATGCTACAGAGATTATCTTATCGAGCGCGGAAAGCTTGTGACGCTGAAAGAGAAGGCGATAAGAAATCCGAACATCGACGGACTTTTGGGGCTTCCCGTGATACACTCGGGAATTTCAAATCACATAAGCCCGGAATCCGATTTTTACGACAAGGATAATCCCGAGAACAACGAAAGATTTACAAGCTTCGACGAACGCGCACAACAGCTTAAGCGTCTTAAAAAGCTCGGACTTGAGCGCGCCTACACGCATTTTGACGGCTGGGGACTTCACGGTTACGACAACCTCCATCCGTCGCCTTTCCCGCCGAATAAGGAAGCGGGAGGCGCCGAGGGTATGAAACGGCTGTCCGATACCTGCCGTGAAATAGGATATATTTTCGGCATACATGATCAGTACAGGGATTATTATTACGACAATCCCGATTTCAGCTTTGACGAGGCGCTTCTGTACGAGGACGGAACGCATCCGTTCCATTCCGTATGGAACGGCGGCAGACATACGTTTTTATGCTCGGAGCTTGCGCCCGATTACGTCAGACGGAATTACGACGAATTCAACCGCCTCGGTATAAGAATAGACGCGTCGTATCTCGACGTGTTCTCGGTTGTTGAGCTTGACGAATGCTTTGATCCCGACCACACCTGCACGCGCCGCGACTGCGCAGACAACAGGCGCCATTGTCTTGATATGCTCAATTCACGCGGAATAATCCCGTCGTCCGAGGAGGCGATAGACTGTATCATCCCGTCCATGGCGCTCTGCCATCACGCGCCGTTCTATACCGAGATCCTGGGCGATCCGGGCTCAAACCCCGTCGGCGTGCCGATACCTCTGTTCGAGCTCGTTTATCATGACTGTCTCGTCGTACCGTGGATAGGTCTGCCGGGCGAGCGCGGAGGCTGGGGAATACCGAAAAACGACAGCGCGTATTTATACGCGATACTCTACGGCTGCCCCGTTTACTGTCCGATAGACGCGGACGAAAAAGACGTAGAAAACGTTAAGAAAGCCTGCGATTCCGCAAAGCGCCTGGCGCACGCAAAGCTTGTCCGCCACGAATTCATTGACGGAGATATAAGACGGCAGAGAACCGTGTTCTCGGACGGAACGGTCATAGAAGCGGATCTCGACACCCTTGATTATACCGTCAGACAGCAAACGCCGGACGTTTGATAAAATCTTCCTCATACCTGACCGTCTTTGATCTCCGATGCAGATAAAACGAAAAACCGCCTTGCAAAAGGCGGTTTTTTTCGGTATCAGGACGTTACGCTTTCCAAAGGCTGTGGAGATTGCAGTAAGCGTATACCGCCTCAACCTCGTCTCCCTCGCAGATCGAAAAGCATACCTTCGGCGCCTCGCCCGGGTGAAGCGGCTTTCTCTGGTTGCCCTGCTTTGTTTTGAGGCATACCCATTCTATGTAGTGCTCGGGCGTCATCGGGTGCTCGACGGAGCCGACGCAAACCGTAACGGCGTTTCCTTTTACTTCATATACGGGTACGTGTTTTTCAAGCGAAGCGTCTGTCGTGCCGGGGATTATCTCCTTCATCGGCTTGCCGCAGCATACGACGGGAGCGCCCGTCTTTTTGACTATCGCGACTATCTGTCCACATACCTCACAGCGGAAAAATCTCAGTTCCATAATCTCCTCCAAATCGTTTTTTTTGCGCTGTTCGCGCTTTTGATTATACTCTATCATACAAAAGCCGCACAGTCAACGTTTTTATACAATAAAAGTAAATCGTGCTTATAAATTTTATATTAAAAATATGCGTATCAGACGTATTTCTGAATCAAAACTATTGACAAAACGTGCCCGTATATGATAAAATAACGGAAAAGAACAGGAGGATGTTATGAAACGTATTATTTCGCTTATACTTACCATATTTACCGTACTCGCCGTTATAAGCGGCTGCGCGGGAGAAGGTACAGTGACAAATACTGAAGCCGAGACAAAACCCGCCGAAACGACGGCTGAGGTCACGACCGAAGAAGTGACGACCGAAGAGGTGACGACCGAGCCCGAAACGACCGAGGAGATAACTACCGAGCCCGAGACCACGGAACCCACGTTCCCGGAGCCCGATCAGGCCGTGCTTGACGCACCCGCGGCGACGGATTTCCAAGTCACTCACGTCTTCGGCAACGATATGGTTATACAGAGAAATGAATATATACGCGTATGGGGCTTTGCAGACATCGGTCAGGAAGGCAAACGCGTCAACGCGGAATTTGCAGGACTTACAGGCGCCGCTCTTGTAAAAGACGGTCACTTTATGATCACGCTGAACGGCTCGCTTCCCGAATGTACCGAGGGACGTGATTTCAGAGTCTACGGCGACGGCGTTGAATTCGTATATACCGGCGTTCTTGTAGGCGACGTTTACTGGGTAGTCGGTCAGTCGAACGTGGCGTACCCCGTAAGCTCCATAAAAGCAGAACCGCTTGCAAGCGCCGCGGGCAAAAACTGCGTTATATCAAACGACGATCTCATCAGATTGAACAGAAGCTCAATGACTGACGCGAACAACGGACTGAAGCAGGGTACTCCCGAGGTCAACGAGGATACGCCCGTAAAACGCGGCTGGCAGAAGCCGAAATCAGGCGCTTATCAGTTCGCTGCCATCGGTTTCTTCACGGGCAAGCAGTTATACGACAAGCTTGAAGGCAAAATACCGATAGGACTTATAGAATTCGACGCGGGCGGCGCGGCGCTCAACGCCTTCTGCCCGAACGAGGTCTGCGACAAGCTTAACATAGACAAGTTGAATTCCAAGACCGGCGTTTATTCCGGACCGAGCGTAAACAACAATCCGTCGCGCTTTATGTATAACCACTATATGTATCCGTTCCAGAACTTCCCGATATGCGGACTTATCTGGTATCAGGGCGAATCCGACTGCAATTCGAACAACGACACGAAATATAACGATAGATTCAAGGCGCTTATAGAGGAATACAGAAGCAGACACGATCTCATAAACCGCAATTACCCCGTATTCGTCATAGAGTTCCCGCCGATATTCCAGGCGTTCCCGTATGACAGCATACGCCAGCATATGGGCCTTATCCCCAATAACGTGCCGAATTCTCATATGTGCCAGTCCTCCGACCTGTGGAAAGACAGAACGTACGAGAACAATCTGCACCCGTACTGCAAGTGGGAGCAGGCGGAAAGACTTACGAACATAATGCTCGCCAATATTTACGGTATAGGCGATCCCGAATACGCTGAAGGTCCGACCGTCGTATCGGTCGCGTTCTCCGACGAGGGAAAGACCGCCACACTCAAATTCAGAAACGTGGGCGACGGCTTGAAGTTCGAGGGCGACGAGCTTAAGGGCATATACGTCAAGCTCTCCGCAAAGCTCGTGGAACCGGACAGCGTTGAAATAGTCGGCAAGGACACGATAGTTGTCAAGTCCTCAAAGAAGATCAAGAGCGTACACTACAACTGTAAGCTTGAGGACACGTTCCCGGAGACCGTAAACCTCTGCAACAGCGCGGGCGTACCGTGCAACTCCTTTATCATTAAATAATGCATGAAGGAAGCTTTTGAAAGATTTGACCGCAAAGCGCCGCCCGTACGTACAAAATGGTATTTACGGCCGCTGACGTATCTGCTGTCCGTGCCGGATACCAAAAAGCACGGGTTGAAGATAATAAAAAAAGGTATTGACGGCTTAAAGCCGCCATACCTTTTGCTTTGCAATCACAACGCTTTTATGGATTTCAAGGCGGCGACCGCCGCGATATATCCGAGCAGAGCCAATTATATAGTCGCGATAGACGGATTTATCGGGCGCGAGAAGCTTTTGCGAAACGTCGGCTGTATCTGCAAGCGCAAATTCACAAACGACGTAACGCTTATAAGAAATATCAAAAAGGTGATGGAAAACGGCGATATCTGCGTCATTTACCCGGAGGCGAGATATTCGCTCTGCGGCACGACAGCCGTTTTGCCTAAATCATTAGGTGAGCTTTGCAAAATGCTCGGCGTTCCCGTAGTTACTTTCATATGCCACGGTCACCATATAAATTCCCCGTTCTGGAACCTGCACGACAGGGGCGTGAATCCTACGGAGGCGGAAATGACGCTTTTATATTCGTCCGATGAGCTGAAGAACGTGACCGCCGACGAGATAAACGAAAAGCTCGTCACCGCGTTTCAGTACGACGATTATAAATGGCAGTACGAGCGTGGTATAAAGGTGACGTACGAAAAACGCGCCGAGGGCCTGCACAAGGTGCTTTATCAGTGCCCGCGCTGCAAGACCGAGTTTAAGATGACGTCAAAGAACGACAAGCTGATATGCTCCGCGTGCGGCAAGGTCTGGCGCTATTTGGAAAACGGTCGGCTCGAAGCCGTGGACGGCGAGACGGAGTTTTACCATATCCCCGACTGGTATGAATGGCAGCGGGCAAACGTGAAAGCCGAGGTCGAGGCGGGCACGTATTCGTCGGGCGAGCTTGACGTCGTCGTTGACAGCCTGCCTAACGCAAAGAAGTTTATCAGGCTCGGGAACGGTAAAATGACGCACGATATGAACGGCTTTAACGTGCACGGCACCGACGTTGACGGCGATCCTTTTGAGATGATAAAGGACGTACCCTCACTTTATTCATGCCATATCGAGTACGATTATTTAGGCAAGCACGGCGACTGCGTTGATCTGAATACGTTAAACGATACGTGGTATATCTACCCGTCGGGCGACTTTTCCGTCACAAAAATGGCGCTTGCAACGGAGGAGCTGTATTTCGATTATAAGAGAAAACAGGGAAAACCGTGTAAGCCGGGATTGGCGTGACTTTTGTAAAACATTTGTAAAAATAAAAGAAAAGAGTTGAAAAATAAATATATTTGATATATAATATATAAAAATCAGCGTTTTGGGAGACAGTTTTGATAAAAGATTTTATAGCCGGCATTTTTGCCGGCGCACCTTTGTGGGTAAAATACATAGTCACATTTGTCGTGTCCGTTTTGCCCATAGTTGAGCTGCGCGGAGGCATACCGATAGGCGTGCTTGCGTTCAAGATACCGTGGTACTGGTGCTACATACTGTGCGTCATCGGAAATCTTCTGCCCGTACCGTTCATATTGCTTTTCGTAAAAAGAGTCATAGAATGGTCAAAGGGAACGAAGCGCCTTAAGAAATTAGGTCTCTGGCTTGAAAAAAAGGCGAACAAAAACACGCCGAAGGTGCAGAGGTTCGAGGTTTTCGGACTGATGCTCTTCGTGGCTATACCGCTGCCGATGACGGGCGCGTGGACAGGCGCTCTCGTAGCGGCGCTCACGGGAATGAAATTCAAGAATTCCATGATCTCCATTATAGGCGGCGTGCTTATCGCGGGAGCGATCGTAACGCTCATAGTCCAGGGCGCGCTCGGCTTTTTAAGCTTTATGATCAAGTAATACCCATCAAGAGCAGGGGAGGGACCGGCCTTATGAACCTGCGGCAACCTGATACGGCGTTATCAAGGTGCCAATTCCGCGAGATGAGTTTCAAATAATCAAAAAGAAATTCGCTCGCTCGGTCGGGCGGATTTTTATATACAGAGAGGAAATATCATGAAAAGACTTTTTACATCCGAATCAGTGACAGAGGGACATCCCGACAAGATCTGCGACCAGATATCCGACGCCATTCTTGACGAGCTTCTGCGTCTTGATCCGAAATCGCGCGTAGCGTGCGAATGCTGCTGCACGACCGGGCTCGTTATGGTAATGGGTGAGATAACCACGTCGGCGTACGTTGACATCCAGCATATCGTCCGCGAAAAAATAAGAGAGATTGGATATGACCGCGCAAAATACGGCTTTGACTGCGATACTTGCGCCGTCATCTCCTGCATACACGAGCAGTCCGCCGATATAGCGCTCGGCGTAGACCGTTCGCTTGAAGCAAAGCACGGCGAACTCGGCGACGAGCTGGATACGGGCGCGGGCGATCAGGGCATGGTCTTCGGTTTCGCCTGCGACGAAACGCCCGAGCTTATGCCGCTCCCGATATCTTTGGCTCACAAGCTTTCAAAAAGGCTTGCCGAGGTCAGAAAAAACAAAACCCTCACGTATCTGCGTCCCGACGGAAAAACGCAGGTAACGGTGGAGTATGATAACGAAAAGCCCGTTCGCGTCGACACGGTCGTGGTATCCACACAGCACGACGAGAGCGTTACGCTTGAAAAAATACGCGAGGATATTATAGAGCACGTTATAAAAGCCGTGATACCGGATGAGCTTCTTGACGGGAATACAAAAATATACGTAAACCCGACGGGACGCTTTGTTATAGGCGGACCGAACGGAGATTCCGGACTTACGGGAAGAAAAATAATAGTCGATACGTACGGCGGCTACGCGCGCCACGGCGGCGGCGCTTTCTCCGGCAAGGACCCGACAAAGGTCGACAGATCCGCGGCTTACGCGGCGCGCTGGGTGGCGAAAAACATAGTGGCGGCGGGCTTGTGCAAAAAGTGCGAGATACAGATAGCGTACGCTATAGGAGTCGCGCGTCCCGTTTCCGTTAACGTCAACACTTACGGCACGGAGACCGTCCCGCTCGATAAGATTTGCGGCGCGGTCGCAGAATACGTTGATCTGCGTCCCGCGGCGATAATAAAGCACTTCGATCTCTGCCGTCCTATTTACGCGAAAACCGCGTCTTACGGTCATATGGGACGCGAGGATATAGACGCTCCGTGGGAGAAGCTTGATCTTTTGCCTGTATTTGAAAGGTTGAAATGAACGAAAACGATAAAGAACTTGAAAAAATAACGGGTGTTGTTGAACGGATAGTTTTTCAGAACAAGGAAAACGGTTATTCCGTCGTTGAGATAGAAACAGGCGAAGCAGAGTATGAGACGATCTTCGGCACGCTTCCGCTTATTTTCGAGGGAGAGCTGATAGCCGCGTACGGCAATTTCGTGAACAGTGCGAAATACGGCAGACAATTCCGTGTGGAATCGTACGAAAAACAGCTCCCGCAGTCAGAGGATATGATGATAAAATATCTGTCCTCCGGTACGCTCAAGGGCATAGGTCCTGCGATGGCGAAAAAAATAGTCGGCAGGTTTCACGATCAGACGTTTGACGTGATTGAAAACAATCCGGACTGGCTTGCGGACATAAATGGTATATCGAAGGAAAGAGCGGAGAAGATAGGAGAGCAGTTCAGAGAACAGCACGGGCTCCGCAACGTCATGCTTTTCTGCCGCGACTTTTTCTCGCCGTCCGTTTCCGTCCGCGCGTTCAAAAAATGGGGCTCCTCGGCTGTGGAGGTCATCAGACGCGACCCGTACGTTCTGTGTGAAGACAGCTTCGGCGTCAGCTTTGAGAAAGCGGATAACGCCGCAAAGGCGATGGGTCACCCGTCCGACAGCGACGAGAGGCTTTTTGCCGGTATAAAATACGTGCTGAACCATAACGCTGATCAGAACGGCCACACTTATCTGCCGGAGGATAAACTGCTTAAAGCCACGGACGCGCTCCTGGGGACGGACAGCGAAAGGACTAAGGACGCCCTCGATACGCTTGTGGAGACAGGCGTCTGCACAAAGACGAAATACGACGGCAAAAACTGCATCTTTTTGAAAAAATACAGCGACGCGGAGCAATATATATGCGAAAAGCTCCGTCTGCTTGAAAATTCAAGCATAACGTCGGACGAAAAAAACATAAACCGCGCGATAGATATGTGCGAGTACGAGGAGGGAATAACGTACGCGCCGCTTCAGCGGAAGGCTATCATTAAAGCGATAAACAGCGGCGTAATGGTGCTTACAGGCGGTCCCGGAACGGGTAAAACCACGGTAATACGCGCCATTATCAGAATTGTTTCGCGTCTCGGATTGAGATACGCGCTCGCCGCGCCGACGGGACGCGCCGCAAAGCGTATGTCCGAGGCTACGTCAGAGGAAGCCAAGACGATACACAGACTGCTTGAGGTCTCGTACACGGACAGTGAAAAACAGCAGTTTATGCGCTCCCGGACGAACCTGTTGACGGAGGATATAATAATCATCGACGAGGCGTCGATGATAGACGTGCTTCTTATGTCGGCTCTGCTTGAGGCGATAAAGCCGGGCGCCAAGCTTGTGCTTATAGGCGACGCCGATCAGCTTCCGTCAGTCGGAGCGGGAAACGTTCTGTCCGATATAATAACCTCCGACACGGTAGATACGGTACATTTGAAAGAGATATTCAGACAGGCGGAACAGAGCCTTATCGTCACGAACGCACACGCGATAAACGAGGGAGTTTATCCCGATCTGAAGACGAAAAACAACGATTTCTTCTTTTTGTCACGCGCGACCGACGAGGAAACGGCTGAGACGATAACGGAGCTATGCACGGTAAGACTTCCGCGTAAATACGGAGCGGAGATACTTGACAGTCTGCAGGTCATAACGCCGACGAGGATGAGCTGCTGCGGCGTGGAGGCGCTGAACGTGAGATTGCAGGCGTCTCTCAATCCGCCGTCCTCATCAAAAAAAGAGAAAAAAGCGCGCGGCGTTGTCTACCGCGAGGGAGACAAGGTCATGCAGATAAAAAACAACTACGACATAATATGGATAAAGGACGGAACGGAAGGAGCCGGTATTTTCAACGGCGATATAGGAACGATAATAAAGGTTGACAATATGGGCGAGGAGCTTGTGATCGACTTTGAGGGCAGAATAACGGAATACGATTATTCAATGCTCGACGAGCTTGAGCACGCCTACGCCATAACGGTACATAAAAGTCAGGGAAGCGAGTATAAAACGGTTATAATCCCCGCATTCCGTTTCAGCAAAAGGCTTCTCACGCGCAATCTGCTCTATACCGCCGTGACGCGCGCACAGCAGATGGTCATAATCGTGGGCGACGGGCAGGCTGTGAACGATATGGTGGATAACGACAGACAGGCGCGCCGTTACACCTCGCTTTGTGAAAGACTGACGGATTTTTCCGATGGGTAAGCTGAATTATTTTATGGAACTGCTCTTCCCGCCGCGGTGCAGTATGTGCGGCGAGCTTATGGAGCCGGATAAAGACCTCGTCTGCTTTTGCGGCAGATGCAGAGCCGTATGGGAAAATGAAAAGGAAGAGCCGTGTCCGAACTGCAGAAGAAACGCGTCTCACTGCATATGTGAGCCGAAATACAACAGATCCGGTACGGTAGACGGATACAGGTCGCTCGTATTCTACAACGGCGAGCAGATCAAAAAACTCATATACACGATAAAGACGGGATATGACGCGGCTCTGTACGATACGGCGGCGAGAGAGCTTGCTCTTTCCGTTATGAAATACTGCAAGGTTGACGGGGACAGTATGCTGGCGTATCCCGAGAGAAGCCGCGCATCGGTCAAAAAATACGGGATAGACCACGGCAAAATACTTTGCAAAAAGGTATCGGAATATACGAATATACCGGTTTTTCACGGATTGAAGCATAGACGCGGCGCGGAACAGAAGACGCTGAAAGCAGCCGAAAGAGGCGAAAACGCGGCGCGCAGCTATTATATCAAAGACAAAGACAAAACAAAACTGAAGGGCAAAAAAATAATATTCATCGACGACGTTGTAACAACGGGAGCTACTACCGTCGTATGCGCCGCCTTGTGCAAGGCGGAGGGCGCGGCAGGTTTTTCGGCTTTCAGCATTGCCAGAACACCGTGATCAAACGTTTTTCAAAAGAGGAAAGGTATGAAACTGAGAAAAATAACGGCAATAATAATCGCGATATTGACGGTACTTCCGCTTGCCGCGTCGTGCGGAGGAGAGCCCGCGCAGACGACGGACAGCGTCGTAACGGCAAATGAAACAACGGATCAGGCGACGGGGACGGATGAGGAAACGGAGGCGGAAACAAAGACCGCCGAAACGTCAGCACCCGAATCCGGAACGGAAGCCGGGACCGATACGGAGACGGAGACGGAAACGGAGACGCAGACCGAAACCGAAACCGAAACGGTAACGGAAACGGAATCCGAAACCACTGCTCCCGGGACTGAAACGGAAACCGAGACCGAGACCGAGACGGAGACGACGGTTGAAGAAACACTGCCGCCTGAGACGACAGCGCCCGAAACGAAGCCGCCGGAGCAGTTCGGCTCGCCGTCAGACCTTATCTTCAGACAGGTCTACGGTACGGGGCAGAATAACGACACGCCCGCGAGATACAGTTTTATAGAGATATCAAACACGTCAAAGTATTCCGTCAGGCTGAAAGGTCTCGCCGTTTACAGCTACGACGCGGCGACCAAAAAATACGTGTCGAAGGAGCTGCCCGACGTGACTGTTCCCGCATCCTCATCTTTCCTCATAAGAGGAAACGAGGCTAAGGGCAAGCAGGGAGCGGAGTATAAAGCCACGGGCGAAAGGCTTTCCGTCAAATACTACGACTTGTCCTGGAACATTACACTTGACAATAAGGAAATACAGCTGATAATAGCGGATAAGGGCAGGAGCTTCGGCGATATCAAGGCTTCGTCCGCATCGTGCTACACGTATTTCATCGGCACTCAGACAGCTACCGCGGACAAAAACAGCGCGTACGGCATATCAAAGAACAAAGCCGCATACAAGCTGTCGAAAAACGACAAATATACTCTCGTTGACTACAAAAACGCCCCGGCATCCGAGGTCGTGGACAGAGCGCCGATGTGCCTTAAGGGCGATCTCAACGGCGCGGCTTCCGCCGTGAACACCGTTCGGTATTCTCATAACGCCGGAGTTTATCCGGAAGCCTTTGACCTGACTCTCAAGGCGACGGACGGATTTACGATATACTATACGACGGACGGCTCCGACCCGAGAAAGAGCGGCATCAAATATACGGGCGCGATAAAGCTTCAAAGCACGGATTCAATGCCGTGGGGCAACCTTACAAAGCTCTGCAAGACCCTGAACGGCGCGGGAAATCCGTCAACGTCAAGACAAATGGGCGCGAGAGTCATCAAAGCGTACGCAACGAACGGAAAGATAAGCACGCAGGTCGAAACAAACACCTACTTCATATCAACAAAACTGTTCAATTACGATACGCTCGTGATCGCCATGTCCGTTCAACCCGAGGATTTCTTAAGCTCCGACAGGGGCATATATCATACGCAGATGGCGGACCCGTTCGGAACGAAGCAGAGAAGAACGACGTATACCGAGATCTTCGAGACGGACGGCAAGCGCGTCTCCGCTTCATACACGGAGATAGCGCTGAACGGAAACGGCTCTCTCGGTTTCTCCGCAAAATCCATCAGAGTATATTTCAAGGACGACGCGGAACCGAATTATATAGGCAATCCGTCAAAGCTTAAATACGATATATTCAAAGGTCAGGCAAAGGACGGCGTTACGGAATACAAGCGCATACTGCTGAGAAATTCCGGAAACGACAGCAGTCAGACGCATCTGCGCGACGCGTATATGCAGACGCTCTGCAAAAAACTGAACGTTCCCGTCATGGCGTACAGACCTTCGCTTTTGTTCATTAACGGCGAATTCTGGGGCGTTTACAACGCCCGTGAAAGATACGACGCGAAGTATTTTGAAAGTCATTACGGCATCCCCGAGGAAGATTTCTGTATGCTTGAATCCATATCTCCGCTCATAACGGGAAGCTGGAACACGCCGTACACGGTAAACGACGGAAACGACGGGGACGAAAAACCGTTCCACGAGCTTGTTTCCTATATAGAAAGAACGGATCTTTCAAAGGACGAGAATTTCAAATACGTCTCCGACAGGATAGATATCGACAATATGATAGATTTCTTTGTCGGCTCCATGTATCTCTGCAATACCGACTGGCCCGGAAATAACATAAAGGTATGGCGCAACAAGAACGCAAACAACAAGGATCTTGACACAAAATGGCGCTTTGCGTTCTGCGATATGGATATGGGAACGGGTCTTGCCACGGAGATAAACACGAATATGTTCAACCACGCGATAAACGACAATACCGTGGCGGGCAGGATATTCAACAGGATGCTCAGAAACGAAGCGTTCAAAAACAAGTTCATTGACAGATTCTATGAGTGCGCAAACACGATCTTCGACGCATCCGTCGCTATACCGGTGCTTGAGGAGATGTACAAAACGATCAAGGATATCATGCCTCTTCATTTCAAACGCTGGCCGAGCGACGGCGGCTCAACGTCTAACTTCGAAAATCAGATAAACAGCGTAAGATACTTCATGAACAACCGCAAGGCGAAAGCCATAGCGCACATGGAGGCGTTCTTCAGGATCCAGCCCAAGCAGTTCACGGTACTGTTCGACGAGGACGGAGCCGACGTTACGGTCGACGGAAGCGCCGTAAACTCCGGATACACCGTAACGCTCAAAAACAGTCAGAAAATAAACGTGATTGTAAAGCCTAAGAGCGGATATGAGTTCCTCGGTATAAGATCCGTTGACGCAAACGGCTCTGTAAAAAGCTACAATATGTCAAGCATAACGTTCAACGTTGACGGAACGATGAACGTGATAGTATTGATAAAAAAGAGCGATACGACGGCGGAGCCCGCGGTATATACGGGTTCCCGCGCTGTACTGGCGCTCTCAACGGACGGCACGGTCTACGCGTGGGGCGAGAATGATTACGGTCAGCTTGGCATAACGGCAAACACGGTCAAAAAGCCTGTTCCCGTATTCGGCGGAGCGGTAAAAGCCGCGATCTCAATGGGCGGCACGGAAGGCGACTCGCCGATGTCCGCGGTGCTCACGCCGTCCGGCGAGGTATATACGGCGGGAAACAACAGCGCGGGTCAGCTTTGCAGAAGCGGCAACACGTACGCGTTCGTTAAGCTTAAACTCGATTTCAAAGCCGTAGATATTTCGTGCGGACTCGATCACTTAATAATCCTTTCCGAAAACGGCGATATGTACGGCGTCGGAAACAACAGCTACGGTCAGCTCGGCAAAAACGGCTTCGGTGGAAACGTCGCGGCGCTGCAGAAGATAGATACGGGCGTTAAGCTTGCTGCGGCGGGCAGACGCCATACGATATATATCAAGGAGGACGGAAGTCTTTACGTCCTCGGAGACAACCGCTGGAGCAAATTCAAGGCCGGCGCGTCCGAAACGCTGACGGAGCCGCTTAAGCTCGGCGATGATTTCACGTTCGTATCCACGGGACAGCATAACTGCCTTGCGATAAACGAAAGCGGAGAACTGTACTATATGGGCTGGAGAAGCGCATCGTCGTTCGACGCGGGCGCGGCGGCGGGTCAACCCATAAAGATAGCCGACGGAATGAAAGAAGCGTACATACAGGATGAACATATAATTATGCTCGCGGCGGACGGCAAGGTCTACGGTTACGGCCTGAACAATTACAATCAGATCTCGTCCGACGGACAGACGAAGAACTCGCCCGAATATATTACGGACGGCTGTATCGGCTGCGGCGCGGGTACGCATTACAGCGCGTACATCAAAGCGGACGGAAAGCTCATAATGTTCGGCAATAACGCACGCGGCGTGATAGGAAACGGTTCCGCATCGGATACGTACACGGCGCCGTATTCACCGATGACCCTTAAATGACCGTATACCGGGAAGACCGGTAAAACGTTTTGAAAAAAAACAAAAAAAGAACTGTCGGGACCGGCAGTTCTTTTTTCTTCATCTTTGATCAGGTCTGTTTGAGTATCTTTTCAACATCCTTCTGCAGTCTTGTTCTTGCCGCTTTGATCTTCTTCTTGTAGCTTGACGCGTAGGCGTTGCTGCCTTTTGAAAGAAGTGAAGTGAATATGGACGCGATTCCGCCCCAGTCGAACATATGCGTCGAACCAAGGTCAAACGTTCTTGAATTCAGGATTATCGGAAGCATCTCACGTGATTCGGGGTCGCGGAAGTATTTGCCCTTGAGAGCCGTTTCGTAATAAGCTTCCGTTACGGTATACATTGACTCGTAAGCCATGGCTTCAACGAACGGAGCGATTTTTTCTATGTTCTTGCAGGATACCGGTATCGAGAGCAGAGCGGTGGTCTGGTGGACGAAGTGTCCGTAATTTTCCTGGCTTGCGTCGTATTTCGGGAACGGGATAAGACCGAAGTCTATATCCATCTCACGCAGTCTGAAAACGAGCTGCATGACCTCGCCCAGAAACAGTCCGCGGCCGTCCTGGAATATTTCCTGAAGCTCAACGGCGCCGTAACCGTCGCGGTCTGCTGACCACGTGATCGTCTTGTCGGTCCAGAGCTGTATGCTCTTGTCAAGCACAAGGTTCACGTATTCCGCGTTCTGTTCGGGGAATATCGGCATATCGTCTGCGTCTTTTTCTATGACCTGCAGGCCCGCGGCGTAATAGAAAGCGCCGAGAGAGGAGTTGTGCGTTACGAATCCGAATTTATCCTCGTCGTAATCGACCTTGCCGTTGCCGTTTTCATCGGAATGGACCTTCTGCATCATCTCGAACATCTTGTCAAACGTCCACTTGTTGTTTCTGACGAGATCGTACGGAGATTCAAGGTCAAAGTCGCTTATCATCTTTTTGTTGAACATCATTACCCACGTGGCGTCGTTGTCCATTATGGAAATATCGCCCGTGGTAAAGAACAGCTTTCCGCAGATTGAGCAGTTCTTTACAAGGTTCTGATCCCACCACGGCTGAGTCATATCAAGTCCCTCAAGTGAATTGAGGTCGCGGAGCAGGCAGGACTGAACGAGCGAAAGCGTGCTCTTAGTGTCGCACATAAGTACCTGATATTCGTCAGAGCCGGAGTTTATCGCCTTCTTTGCGACGGCGCCCGTGCTCGTCTGCTCGACCTGAGCTATCGTTGCATGATATTTGTCTTCAAGATATTTATTTCTTCTGTAAACAGCGGATGCTATCGGGTCCGTTGAATCCTCTTCCTGATAAATATCCTGGCTCTCCCAAGCCGCGCCGTTGAAGTTGCCGTCGATAACGAGGAAGGTTATCGTATCGCCACCGAGGTCAAGGTCGTCCGGTACGTTGAGAGTGAGCTTTTCCGTTTCCGTGCCCGCGTCCGTTTCCGTCTGCTGCTGTACGGTGTCAGCCGCTGTTTCCGACTGGTCCGTATTTGCAGGCGGAGACGTCTGACATGACGCTATACAGATCTCCAGCGCGACCATAAGCAGCGCAAGCAAGATTACAGTAAGTTTTTTCATTGTTCGCTTCCTTTCGATAAAATGCGGGTACAAAACCCTCTTTTAAATTATTATACATCATTAAATTGTATTCGTCAAGGGGAAAATAAATTATTTTTATATTTTTCTTTACAAATATCCGGAAAAAATTGCCTCTTACCTATTGACAAAACCGGATTTTGCTGATATAATAACCAATCGGGATATTATGATCCCGTCCCTTGCCGCGCGCAAAGCGCGGACTTATGTCCAGAAGGAGGTTAATAAAATGGAAAAGGTACAAGGCAGATACGAGACCATGTTCATCGTCGATCCTTCCCTCGGAGACGAAGGCATCGAAGCTGTCGTTAACAAATTCAGCGATCTCATCGCGGCTAACGGCACGGTTGAAAAGGTCGAAAAATGGGGTACCCGTCAGCTTGCTTACGCAATAGACAAGAAAGCGGACGGCTACTACACTCTTATCACCTTTACGAGCGAGCCCGGCTTCACTCCCGAGCTTGAGCGTATCTTCAACATTACGGACGGCGTTATGCGTTCGATAGTTGTAAGACTTGATAAGTGATTTAAAAAAGAGGTGTAAAAATGGCAAATCTGAATTTAAACAAAGTCATACTCGCCGGCAGGCTCACAGCCGACCCGGAGCTCAAAAAAACACAGATGAATGACACTTCGGTATGTTCTTTTACCGTTGCGGTAAACAGAAGATTTGCAAAGCAGGGCGAACAGGCTCAAACGGATTTTATCGACTGTGTCGCATGGCGTCAGCAGGCTGAATTTCTTTCAAGATATTTCAGAAAAGGCTCTTCGGTATGTATTATCGGAAGCCTTCAGAAACGCGTATGGAACGATCAGCAGGGCAACAAGAGATACAGCACCGAGGTTATTGCCGACGAGATAAACTTCGTCGACGCAAAGGGAGAAGGACCGAACAGGGATTTCTCAGGCGAGGCTCCCGTTCAGACGCCCGCGTACTCTACCGCTCCCGCGGAGATGACGCAGTTTGAAGAGGCGGACGAGGACGATCTCCCGTTCTGATAACGGGCAAAGCCGCCCCGTATTGAAAGCGGCGAATAATTTAGGAGGAATTATAAATGGATAAGGAACAAAAACCGTTCCGCAATAACGTCCGCAGAAGAAAAAAGGTTTGCGCCTTCTGTGCGGAAAAAGTGGAATATATCGATTTCAAAAACGCGGATAAATTAAAGAAATACGTATCCGAGCGCGGCAAGATCCTGCCCCGCAGAGTTATGGGCACCTGCGCAAAGCATCAGCGCGAGCTCACGACCGCTATCAAAAGAGCGCGTCAGGTAGCGCTTCTGCCGTACGACGCAGAGGTCACCAGACTTGCAAAGGCAAAGCACTTTGCATACGCCAAGCCCGAGGCTGTCAAGGCTGAGGAGACCGAGGCTCTTGAGAACGAAGTCGAAGTCGAGGTCGAGACCGTTGCAGAAGCGGTTGAAGAGCCCGTAGCAGAGGAAGTCGTAGAAGAGGCTGCCGAGGCAGTTGAGGAAGCGACCGAGGAAAAAGCCGAATAAGAGGTCAAAAACACGGTATATCTTTTTGATAAACCGTGTTTTTTTGCACTTTTTGCTATTGACAATTATACGTATTTATGATACAATAAGCCAAACAGAGTAGGAAGTAAGGCGTTAAGTGCCGTGCGGACGGGGAGTTGCCGCGCGGACGAAAGGAGAGATCCTGCGGTCGAATTTCCGCATCCCGCTGTGCAACGGAAGAAAATATCCTCCCTTGTATGCAGGAAAATCTGTAAAGGGAGGTGTTTTTTATGGAGAAAAAGAAGCTTTTCACACGCGAAAAAACAAAAAAACTGCTTTATAAAATGACGTTTACCGCCGTTTTCGCGGCGCTTGCCGTCGTCGTAAAATCATTTACCAATCTGGCGCTCAATATTCCGGGCGTCGGTATAAAGATAGGTTTTTCCGGCATTTTCACGTTCTTTCCCGCGGCGTTCTGCGGACCCTTATTCGGCGGCGCCGCTTCCGCATTGTCCGACGTTCTGGGATATCTTGTCGCGCCGGACGGCGCGTATATCCCGTGGCTGACTCTGACGGCGTTCTGCGGCGGCGTCATAAAAGGAATTTTGTGGCGTCTGCTTACGAAGAAGGCGGAAAAGAAAGTCAGGATTATCCTGATATCCGTTTTCGCCGTTATCGGCATTTTCGGCGCGGCGGTCAATATTTCGCTTTGCTCGGATCACGTTATGACGGGGATCGTGGCCTCGCAGAAGGATCTGCCCTTACGCGGCGAACTTGAGCAGATGGAGCTTTCGCCTCTGTCAAAGCTTGCCGTCGGGCTCGCGAGGTATAACAAAGACACGATAACGCTGACAAAACAGACGGGTGAAACGCTGTATACGTATTATGAGGTCAAAGGATATAAGAATACCGTCACAAAGATAGGCAAAGAAGCGCTGTCCGACTGCACGGGCGGGCTTTATATCCCGAAAACTTATAAAACGATAGCGGACGACGCGGGCGGCGAAAATCTGACCGTAATAAAAGGTGAGAAAGGCAGCGCCGCGGAGAAATACGCGCAGAAAATAAACGTACCGTTTGAAGCGGCGGAGGCTGAAGCTCTCACCGCGAACGAAAGCACGGAAGGCGTATCGTTTTCATCGTCAGACGCGTACCGCAAAAACCTTGCGGCTTACATAAATCTTATTGCGTTCGGGCTTGAGCTCTCGGGCGTTGTCGGGATACTGTTCATCGTTATAAACATTATACTCGCAAAAGCCGACAGGGGCGAGGACGGGCAGAGCAGAGTGCTCGGCTTTATCCGTATCGCCGTTTGCGCCGTTTCCGCGGGCGTCGTCGTCACAACGGTAAATACGTTTATTTTAAAACAGGTGCTCGAGGTCTGGTCCGACAGAGCGATTCTTGTTCTTCTGATCCCGCGCCTTGCCGAGGAATTGGTTTCCTGCACGCTTCAGGCGTATATAATCTCACTTTTGTTCGGTATAGTATATCGGGGAAAACTGAAACAATATATAGATAAAATTTCATAATCGGAGAAATCAATGAAAAAATCTGTTATTCTGACTGCAATCATATTGATCCTGACGGCTTTCGCCGGATGCGCGGGTGAAGCTGCCGTGACCACACCTGCCGATACGTCGTTCAACGGCACAACGGCAGAACAGGCGTCTGATACGGAAACGGAATACGTAACGGAAACGGAGCCGACGCAAACAGAACTTAAGAATACGGACGCGCGGCTTGACGTGTGGTATAACCACGCTTTCAATAAAACGCCTACGAGTATAAAGCCTACCGGGATCCAGAACGCAGGCACGGAGGATTATACCGTATATATGGCTAAAAACGAGTATGAAAACGCTCAGCTTTTTATGTACGCCCCTGCGGGAATAAACGGTTTATCCGTCGAGCTTTCCGGTATCAGTGACAGATACGGTAATTCTCTCAAAACGGATATCTTTCGCGTTTATTCCGTACAGTATTCGGACGGCCGCGAATATCCCGATATTATGGTCCCGATGAACGAAAAAATCGATACGATAGACATCAAGCGGAAAAACAGTCAGGTCATAATAGTCCGCATAAGGACGGAAAAGGACACAAAGCCGGGAGATTACAGCGGAAATCTGACAGTAAAACAGTACGGCGAGCCGGTGCGTGTCTGCCCGCTCAACTGTCACGTGTGGGATTTTGAAATTCCCGATACGCCGAATTCAAAAAGCGCAATGGGAATATGGGATAATATAAAGAATTACGGTAAAAACACTAACTATAAGGTGCTTTATAAGTCGTATTACGATTTTGTGATAGATTACCGTATATCGCCGTATTATCTGCCGTATGACGTTACGGGGAGTCAGGCTGACGCGTATATGAGCGATCCGCGGGTGACTTCTTTCATAGTTCCGCAGACGAGTTCGGTATATAATTATTTGAAGAAAAACGACGATTGGATCAAAAAAGCGTATTTCTACTCGGTGGATGAGCCGAGTGACAAAGAGGCGCTTGACAAGCTTGCATCCGTTTACGGCAAGACGAAAAAGAACTTTCCGGAGATCCGTACGATAGCGCCCTTCTACGTCAGCGCCGCATATGATGAAAATACGGACGGGATCGACTTTATGCGCGATTATATAGATATATGGTGTCCCATAGCCGCGGGCTTCACTGAGGGCGGCGTTGCCAACGGCAAGGACATCGTTTCCATATACCCGACAGAGGAAGCCGCGCAAAAATACCCGTGGCTGAGCGAGAGAATGGCTGACGTAACGAAGGAAAAGGGCGAATTGTGGTGGTACGTCTGCATTTATCCGCCGATAAAAAAATACTGCAATCTGATGATAGATAACACGGGCTTGCAGAACAGGGTGCTTTTCTGGCAGCAAAAGCAGTATAACGCAACCGGTTTTTTGTACTGGGCGTGTACGTACTGGAACGAGGATAAGGATCCGTGGAGCAGCCGGGATTTCAACCGCGACGGTTCGCTTCTGGCTTACGGCAAAGAAGAACTCGGATACACGGGACCGTGCTCGACGCTGCGTTTTGAGGCGGTACGGGACGGACTTGACGATTACGATATGCTTTGTATGTGCGAGAAGCTGTGCGGCGCCGATAAAATGAATGAAATACTTAATAAGGTAACCGTGAATATCCTTGAATACACGGACAGCGACGCGGTATTCGCCGCCGCGAGGATAGAACTCGGAAACGCAGTCGAAGCGGCACAAAAATAAAAAGCGGGGTCACCCCGCTTTTTTTGCGTCGTTATCGGTAAGAGTTCCGTCAAAATCGTCTCATAAAGCTTCCATAATGACCTTTTCAAACTCTCTCGCGGTGTCGGCGCCCGCGCCCCCGCCGTCGAGGAGGTTTTTTATGTATACGGCGTATATTTTGTCCTCCGGGTCTATGAAGAAGTGCGTGCCGTACGCGCCCGACCAGCCGAAGCAGCCCGGGGTAAGGAGCTGATGCTCCGTCTTTTTGTTTATCACGCGCATGGAAAGTCCCCACGTCTCAACGTCGGTATCCTTGTTGAAGAAGGGAAGCGAAGGCGTCGCCATTAGCTCCACCGTTTCCGGCTTCAGTATCTGAGCGCCGTTATACGTACCCTTGTTGTATAGCATGGCGGCGAATTTCATATAATCGTCAAGCGTTCCGATCATTCCCGCGCCCGCGGCGTAGTACGTAAGCGGTACGTCGCCGAAAACGACTCCGCCCATATCTATTTCCGTTATTTTGCCGTCGCGCGCGTCGTACATCTTCATAAGTCTTTTCCATTGATCGGGATTCGGAGTGTAGACCGTATCGTAACAACCGAGAGGATGAAGGATGTTTTCAAGCACGAACTGCTGGTAATCCATACCGGACGTCTGTTCGACTATGTAAGCCATGGTATCGAACGCCTGCGTCCATGAATATATCGCGTTTTTCCTCGGCTCGAAATCAAGGAGCTGGTCGCCGAATTTCGGCACGATTGATGCAAGCGTGTCGCCGTCCTTTATATGGTAATCCTTCCACGCGCGGTTGCCCGCCTCGCCCTCGCCGAGGCCGGAAGCCTGATTCAGAAGGTCGCGTATCAGGATATCGGTTTTTGACGGATACTGCCCCGTTATTTTTCCGTGTTCGTCCACTATCGCCACGTTCATGTTTTTGAACGACGGTATGAATTTATACACGGGATCGTCGAGCGAAAACGCGCCGCGCTCGTACATTATCATCGCCGCAACACCGGTTATCGGCTTCGTCATCGAGGCGAGACGCACGGGCGTATCGGATCTGAGCGGTATTTTGTTTTCGATATCCGCGTAGCCTATCGCGTTTTTATACACGATCTCGTTATTATACGCTATCGCGTAAGCGGCGGAAACAAGGCGTTTGTCCGCTATGCGCTGCTTTGTTATCCTGTCAAGCTCTTTTAATTTTTCGATATTCATTTCAGCCTCCCTTTTTTTGTACCGTAAGATCTGTTCCGTTTGTTTTCAGCACCACGTCTCCGTCCGTGTCCGTATTGAAAAGCTGCATTTTGCAGGCGGAGATCGCGTTTATCGTCACTTCAGCCGCGGGCTCTTCGTCGCCCGTGGATATTATTGCGTATTTAGCGTTTGTTTTTGACAAAAACGTGCGCGAACTTGACTGATTTGAACCGTGATGACCTATTTTTATCGCGTCGCACAACAGCTCGTCTTTATAGTTCGTTATCAGTTTTTCTTCGGCTTTCAGCTGTGCGTCGCCCATAAAAAGGACGCTTTTTTTGCCGTACTGCATTTTTAAAACTATTGAAGCCTCGTTTTCATCGTTCAGCCCGATCAGACTGTCGTCGGGCGAAAGCGCGGTGAATACTGCGCCGCAGAGAGAAAACGTCTCGCCCCGCTTGATCTTCACGACGGGTATCCCTTTTATTGACGCCGCTTCAAGCATATTTATATACTGCTTGCCCTCTCCGTCAAGCCGCGTGATATAAAGCGTTTTCGCACCGTATTTTTCAAGCACGTGCGCCATACCGCCTATATGGTCCTTGTCGTTGTGGGTGGCGACGGCGAATTCAAGCGTCGTTACGCCGTATTCCTGCATTATCCCGTCTATCTTGTCCTTGCTGTTCTTGTATCCCGCGTCTATCACGCCGAATTTTCCGTCGCAGCAGATAAGTATGAAATCCGCTTTCCCGACGTCCGCGAAAACGACCGTCAGCTCAGGCGACTGAGATGCGGGCGTACACGAGCACAAAACAAGCAGAAGAGAAATGATAACGGCAGTTATCTTTTTCATAAACAAAAATTCCCGTATTCTTTTTTTTCTCAAATATACCATAAAATCAGCCGTAAATCAAGACGGTAATTTGAAAAAAGTTAAAATAAAGATTGTTGAAATATCTCTTGACAAAAGTTAAATATTATTATATAATAAAATGAGATAATGGGATTATTGTTTTTTGTGAAAAGGAGAATGAGACCGTGAAAAAGATTTATGTGGTATTATCAAGCGGAAACAGCTTTCCGAAAAGGGTATATCGCGCGCTTACGGACTGCAGATACGATCACGTATCCGTCAGCTTCAACGAAAATCTTCCCGTGATGTATTCATTTGCAAAGTCGCAGCTCGACGTGGCGCTTGTGGGCGGATTTGTCGCGGAATATCCCTCGCGCTATATTGCCGAGGGCGGCGATATCCCGGTCAAGGTATTCGCGATAGAGGTAAAGGACGAGGAGTATATGAGAGTACGCGACGTGATACTGCGTATGATGTCGCATCAGCAGAGATACACGTACAACGTATACGACAAGGCGCTGTCCGTTTTCGGCGCGTCGTTTGATATCAAGCGCTCTTATACCGATCTTTCCTTCGTCTGCCGTCTGCTCCGTCTCGGCGATATGAAGAGCATAAAGGAGCTCGATTTCGTTCTTTCTCCGTACCTTCATTACGAGGGAAGCATGAACGACGTGATCAGCGGAGTTGACGACCGTCACGGCGCGGATTATTTCAAAAAGACGCACCCCGCGCGCGCGGCGCTCAAAACCGCTGTCTATACGACAAAATTACTTTGCAGAAAGGTTTATGAAACGATATGAACGAGTTTGACGGTATAAAGACAGAAGCGCTGCTCGATCTTTCCCGCAGTATAGCCGGGAAGATGCTTGCACAGTACGAATATCCGTACGAGGCGCTCCCGCACATCAAGGAAATGATACTTGAACTTGAGAAAGAGCTGGGTGAAGATTACAAAGAGATAAGCGAAGGCGTTTTCGTCCACAAGACCGCAAAGGTCGCGCCTACCGCTTATATCGGCGCGCCGGCGATAATATGCGCAAACGCCGAGATACGGCACTGCGCGTTTATACGCGGCTCCGCTCTCGTGGGAGAAGGCGCCGTCGTCGGCAATTCGGTGGAATTGAAGAACGCCGTTATATTTGACAACGTTCAGGTCCCGCATTTCAATTACGTCGGCGACTCGATATTGGGCTATAAAAGCCACATGGGCGCCGGTTCCGTCACGTCGAACGTCAAAAGCGACAAGACTAACGTTGCGGTGAGATGCGGCGGCGAGAAGATAGAGACCGGCCTGCGCAAATTCGGCGCGATCTTAGGCGATTTTGTCGAGGTAGGCTGCAACAGCACGCTTAATCCCGGCACGATAATCGGACGTCACAGCAACGTATATCCGAACAGCTCGGTACGCGGCGTCATACCCGCGGAGCATATTTACAAAAATAAAGAAAACATTGTAATGAAAATCAAAGGAGAAATCAAATAATGGGAAGACTTTTCGGGACCGACGGCGTCCGCGGAATCGCGAATACCGAATTAACGTGTGAGCTTGCTTTCAAAATAGGACGCGCCGCCGCGGCTGTGCTTTCGCGCGGTATGAGGAGAAGACCCGTATTCGTTCTCGGTATGGATACTCGCATATCCTCGGATATGCTGGGCGCGGCTGTCACGGCGGGACTTTGCTCGGTCGGCGCGGACGTGATCTCCGTCGACGTGGTGCCTACGCCGGCTGTCGCGTATCTCGTCGGCAAATACAAGGCTGACGCCGGAATAATGATATCCGCGTCGCACAATCCCTACGAATACAACGGTATCAAGGTGTTCTCGGGCGACGGATATAAGCTTCCCGACGCGCTTGAGGATCAGATCGAAACGATAGTGATAGACAGAAAAGGCGAGCTTGACGGAAAACCGGATACGAGCGTCGGAAAAAGAACGTTTGAGAGCGGTGCGGTAAAGGATTACGTGGATCATCTGCGTTCCTCCGTTCCGAATTCGCTTGACGGGATCAAGGTCGCGGTAGACTGCGCCAACGGCTCGGCTTCCGTATCCGCGGCGAAGCTTTTCGAGGCTCTCGGCGCAGACGCGACGATACTGAACGCGTCGCCGGACGGAGAAAACATAAACGTGAACTGCGGCTCCACTCATATCGAAGGTCTTGCCGCCTACGTGCGCGAAAACGGCTTTGACGCGGGCGTTGCGTTCGACGGCGACGCCGACAGATGCCTCTGCGTTGACGAGAAGGGCAACGTTATCGACGGAGACGAGATAATGGCGATATGCGCGACCGATCTGGCGGAGCGCGGCAAGCTCAGAAGCAAAACCGTCGTCGGTACCATTCTGACAAACTTCGGCTTCGGCAAATTCTGTGAGGAAAACGGTCTGAAATTCGTTGCGACGAAGGTCGGAGACAGATTTGTGCTTGAGGAAATGCTTTTGAACGAATACGATTTCGGCGGCGAGCAGTCGGGACATATAATATTCCGCGATTTTGCGACTACGGGCGACGGACAGCTTACCGCGATACAGCTCCTTTCGCTTATGAAGCGCAAGGATAAGAAGCTCTCCGAAATGGCGGCAATGAAGAAATACCCGCAGGTAATGCGCAACATCCGCATCTCAAACGACGCAAAGGTGCTTTATTATACCAACGAAAGAATAAAACAGGCTGTGGAAGCGGGCAAACGCACTCTCGGCGAGGACGGCAGAGTGGTCGTCCGTCCGTCCGGTACGGAGCCTTTGATAAGAGTTATGACGGAGGGCTCCGATATAAGCATCATAGACAGGGTCGCGGACGAAATAGCGGAAGTCATAACCGCGGAGCTCGGCTGATATGGTTTGGCTTTATATACTTATCGGCGCCGTTCTGCTTATCTGCGCCCTGGAATTCGGCATAGCGGTATATTTCTTCAATTACGCCATAAAAAAGAAACCGTACGACCCTTATAAAAAGGCGGAAAAGTATCCCGAAGAGATGAAGGATGAATTAGCCGTGTACGACGCGGCGAAAAAAGGGCTTGCGGGATATGAGTACGACGATATAGACCTGCTCTCTCGCGACGGTCTTACTTTAAAAGCGAGATACTACCATGCAAAGGCTTCTCACGGCATAACCGTCATAATGATGCACGGATATAACAACAACTGGTTTTACCAGTTCGGCTACGACGCGCTGTATTATCTTTCCCACGGCTGCGACGTGCTCCTTCCCGATCAGCGCGCCTGCGGCGAGAGCGAAGGGAAGTACATTACGTTCGGAGTGTACGAGAGCGAAGACTGCGCCGACTGGTGCTACAGGATAAACGAAGCGTATTCCCCGAATTACATAATACTGCACGGTATATCGCTCGGCGGCGCGACGGTCTGCTGCGCGACGGGCGAAAAGCTGCCGGATAACGTGCGCGGGATCATAGAGGACTGCGGTTTCACCTCTCCCTACGAGCAATTCACGCATAATCTCAAGCCCATGCATCTGCCGCCGTTCATCGTTTTGCCGGTAACAAGTCTTTACTGCAAAATGAAAGCGGGCTTCGGTTTCAGGCAAAAATGCGCGGTGGACGTGATCAAGCAGAACAGGCTTCCGCTTCTTGTGATACACGGCGGGACCGATACGTTCGTCCCCACGTGGATGGGAAAGAAAATATACGACGCGGCGACCTGCGACAAGGAGCTTTTGATCGTCGACGGCGCTGAGCACGCAATGGCGTTCAGAGAAGACGAAAAAAAGTGTCAGGATGCGTCCGCGAGACTGATATACAAGGCGACGGGGATAGATATAACGAATTAAGAATTAAAAGGATTACCGCGGAGGGTGAACCTTTCTGTGTAGGGGAGGGGTTTCCCCTCCCGAATTAAAAATTCAGAATATCGGAAGGTATTTTATGGATATAAAAAGACTGAATTCGGGCACAGACGAGGTTTACCGCCTCTTTTGCGAGTACGCGGAGGGGGAGCAGGTATATAAACGGCTTGACCGCGAGGAATTTGAAAAAAAGTTTTTCGGCACGGAAAAAGGGTACGAAAAAGTTTTTTTGTGCGCGGAGAACGGCGACGCAGCCGCCGGCTTTGCCGCGGGAATGATAGTCCTTGACGGCGAGGTGAGCTACGTAACGGCGATACTCGTCGCACGCGAATACAGGAGAATGGGGCTCGGTACGGCTCTGATCTTTGCGCTCGAGGCGGCTATGAAAACAGAAAAAACGAAAAAGTATGAATTTTCGTTTTATAACCCTCAGTCACTGCCGTGGATAGTACCCGGAACGCCTCACCACGATCATCCCGGTTATCCGGGCGTCGATATGATAAACACGGGCTACGTTTTTATGAAGGATATGGGTTACCGCGATTACGCGTACCAGAATTCATATTATCACAAGCTTGAAAATTATAAGATGCCCGCGGATATAGAGCGGATAGAGCAGGAAGCCGCAAAGCTCGGCTACGCCGTCACGTACTATGACAAAAACCGCCACTACGGAGCGGAGGAATGTATGGACAAAATCGGCTCCGCGGGCTGGAAGAATACCGTACTGCAGAATATTTCAACAGAGGGCGCGCCGCCGCTTCTGATAGCGGAGCATATAGAGGCGGACAACGGTATGGCGAGAATGGTAGGCTTTACAGGCCCCGTTTACGTTCAGCCGAGCGGACGCGGATATCTGGCGGGGATAGCCGTAGATCCGGATCACAGAGGTCACGGATTGGGAAAGCTCCTTTTCTGCAAGCTGTGTTCCGCTCTTAAATCCGAGGGAGCGGAATTCATGACGCTGTTCACCGGAGAAACGAACAAAGCGAGAAATATCTACGAGGCGGCGGGAATGAAAATAGTGAGATGCTTTTCCTGTATGCGTAAAGAGGTAAAATGAGCGTTTACATTTGTCCCGTCTGCAGAAGTCCGCTTGATGACACCGGCAAAACGATGCGCTGTAAAAACGGCCACAGCTACGATATATCCGCTAAGGGCTACGTTAATCTTCTGAGTGCGGGAAAAACACAGAGAGGCGACGATATCGAAATGATATCCGCGAGAAGAAGATTTCTTTCGGGCGGTCACTACGCCCCCTTATGCCTCGCCTTATGCGATACGGTAAAGAGCATACCGTATGAAACGCTTCTCGACGCAGGATGCGGAGAGGGATATTATACGGAGAAGATCTGCGCTCTCTTTGACGGCAGGCAGATCTACGGGCTTGACATATCAAAAAAAGCGGCTGAGAAAACGTCGTCTTTATGCAAAACCGCTCATATCTGCGCCGCAAGCGCGTACGATATGCCGTATGATGACGACAGCTTTGATATAATACTGAACGTGTTTTCACCGCTTGCGCTCGATGAATACAAAAGAGTACTCAAACACGGCGGCAGGCTTGTTATGGCGGTCCCGAATCCGAACCATCTGATAGAGCTTAAGCAAGCGGTATATGAAAGCGTTTTTGTCAAAGAAATGAAAAACACGGCGCTCGACGGCTTTGACTTGATGAATGAACGCTGTGTTGAATATAAGATGGAGCTGTCAAACTCCGAATTAAAAGATCTTTTTATGATGACTCCTTATTACAAAAAAACGGGAATGAAGGACAAGCAAAAGCTTGACTCTATTGACCGCCTTGACGTCACCGCCTCGTTTACCGTTTTCGATTACGTAAGAAACAACTGACGGTGATCTGAATATGATCAAAAAAATCATCATTTCTTTCCTGGTTCTGACGTTGATATTATCATCGGCGTCCGTTTCGGCGTCCGGATCGACCGAGCCCGACGGAACGGAAGAGATCGCGGAAACGGAAGAGAACAATGCCCAAAACGATCCTGACGATCCGTGCGCTCTGTCACACGATCTGATCCCGGTCGGAGAAAAACGTGCGACCTGCGAAGAGCAGGGCGTTATTATTGCACATTATATCTGTATGCGCTGCGGCAAGCGGTTTTACGATCCTGCCGCATCGCTTCCGGTCGAAGACGAAAGCAGCGTCATTTCCGCGCCCACGGGTCACGACTGGGGCGAATGGCAGACCGTAAAAAGCCCGACCGGGACGGAAGCCGGGCTTATGTGCCGTTACTGCAAAAACGCGCCTGAACCGGTAAACAAACTCAGAGTCACGCTTGACGCAGGTCACGGTCCGTTTGACAACAGAGGCATAATACGGGAATACTACGAGGGACGCAGGATGTTCACGCTGATGACGTTTCTCGCAGAAGAACTGAGTAAATACGAGAATATCGAGATCTTCACGACGAGAAAAGAAATGAGCGACGCGCCGAAGCTTGAAAGCAGAGGAACGCTTGCCGCGGAAAACGGAAGTGAGCTTTTTATTTCACTTCACACAAACTGGTATGACAGTCAGGCCGCCGCCGGAGTTTCCGTTTATCGCAGCTATTTTCGCCCGGAAAGCATAGAACTCGGCACGCAGCTCGGTCTTGCCGTAACCGACGTCATAAATCAGGTCACGGGAATTACGTATATGCGCAATGAAAATACGCCGATGACGCGCATCGAACCGGCGGAGGAGCCGGAAAACGGAGACGGTGAAATTCAGGATTATTACAGCGTTATAAGAAATTCGGTAAAATCGGAGGCGTGCAGATATTCTTTTATCATAGAGCACGGTTTTCATTCCAATTACGAGGAATGCAGATTTTTACTGTATGATGAAAACCTGAGAAATATTGCGAAAGCGGAAGCGGACGTCATAGCGTCGTATTTCGGTCTTTATACAAAGGAAAACGTCCCGCTGTCCTTAAGGCACGTAGAATATAAAGAGACCGATCCGACAGGCTCGCCGTCTTTACCCGTAAATTACGAGCTTGAAGACGGTTTTACCGCAAATGCGGAAACCGCGGTAAACGGCGGCACGACCGTAAGCTTCAAACGCCTGCCGGATGAAGAGCTGACAGAGCTTTGCGCTGCGCTTGAAGGAACGGAACCCGTATCTTTATATGAGCTGAAATGCACGATAAACGAAAGAGAGATCTCACAAAAGGATCAGATCGTTTTTAATTACAAACTGCCGGACGAAGCCGACGCGTCGCTTCTGCGCCTTAACAGTTATAATGACGGGGAAACGGAGCACGTTGTTTTGTCATATAACGCGGAAGACGGTTCCGTATCGTTCAGACTGTTTAAAGCGGGAAAGTATTTCTTCTTCTTTTCCGACTCGGGATACGCCGATTATGACGTGAACGGCGACGGCTCGGTAAACAATAAGGACGTTGTCGCGCTTTTCAGATTTTTGTCGGGAGACGGTCTCGCCGCAATCAGCCTTAAGGCGGCTGACGTAAACGAGGACGGCGCGAACAACAATAAGGACGTGGTATATCTGTTTATGTATTTATCTGCCGCGGTCCGGGAGGATAGTGAAAATGGTTAAGCGTGTCGTAACGCTGAAGGACGGATATGATTCAAACGCATATTTCTGCGTTGACGATGAAACAAAACACGGATTTTTGTTCGACTGCGGCGCGGAAGGAAAAAGACTTTCCGATATTATGGATAAAGAGGGTTACGTCATTGAAAAAATAATAATAACCCACGGACATTTTGACCATATAGGCGGTATCGCACAGTTGAGAGAGAATAAAAAGATCCCCGTGTATATACACGAGGCGGGCAAGCTGTTTTTGTCAGATCCGAAATACAATCTTTCCATATACACGGGAAGCGAACCGATAAGCATTTCGGCAAACGGTTATTTTAAAGACGGCGATCTGATCGAAACGGAGGGAAAAGAGCTTTGCTTCCGTGTCATAAACACTCCCGGTCATACGGACGATTCCTGCGTTTTTTACAATGAAAAAGACGGATACGCGATAACGGGCGATACGATCTTCAAAGGCACGTACGGCAACACACGCTTTCCGACGGGGGATTATCACACGCTTATGAGATCGATAAAGGAAAAGATCCTGACACTGCCGGACAACACGGTATTGTACTCGGGACACACTCTCGCCTCGACCGTGGGAGAAGAGAGAAAAATGTATAACGTATAAATACAGAAAAGCCTTCCGTTAATAGGAAGGCGGACCGAAAAAACGTCGGCCGGAAATACATTCACGATCTCCCTTTCCGTCAAGGAGAAGGATTTTTATTTTTCCTCTTTTATCCATTCGTTCCATACGTCCGGGCAGTGACCGAGAGTCGCGGCTCTGCCGTTTCTCACAACGGGCGTTTTTATCAGGGTAGGATCGTCGTACAGTGCGTCGATTTTATCTTCATCGTATGCGTAGGCTTTTATTATCTCCGCGTCTTTATGCTTTTCGTTTATAAGGTTTGGAAGACCTACGGCGGAAATAACGCTTTTAAGCTCTCCGCGGCTCATTCCGTACCTGTCAAGGTCTATATACTGATATTTTATTCGTCTTTCTTTAAAAAATCTTTCCGCTTTTTTGCTGTCAAAGCATTTTCCGCGTCCGAATATCTGAATGTTCATATAAATCACCTCAAAAGGATTATATCAGAAAACAAGCAAAAAAGCAATAGCAAAACAGTATAAAAATGTATTATTTGCGTAAACTGATACCGGGATCAAAACCCGGAGGATAAAGTTAAAATGAAAAAAATCAGAAATATAATAATAACGCTATTTCTTTGCGCCGTAATGACGTGCTCCGCGTCCGCGGTAAGTCATACGGTCGTAAAGGGAGATACGATGTGGAAACTGTCGCGTGAATACGGCGTAACGCTTCAGTCCGTCATAGACTCAAATCCGCATATAGAGGATCCGGACCTCATTTACCCGGGCGACGTGCTTATGATACCCGTTGACGGAGCCGACGCGCTGTCGTCTTATGAGCGTGAAGTCGTAAGACTTTTGAACGAGGAAAGGATAAAACGCGGACTTGCCGCGCTAAAGATAAACACAAGGCTTTCTTACGTCGCAAGACTGAAGGCAAAGGATATGCGCGACAAGAATTATTTTTCCCATACAAGTCCAACGTACGGAACGCCGTTTCAGATGATGAAGGATTTCGGTATCTTTTACCGTTCGGCGGGTGAAAATATAGCGATGGGGCAGAGAACACCTTCCGAGGTGATGACAGCCTGGATGAATTCACCGGGTCACAGAGCTAATATTCTCAACTCAAATTATACGGAAGCGGGAGTCGGATACGTTTCCGACGGTAACGTCTGGACACAGGAATTCATAGGATAAATCACTCAAAGCGCGTGAAATACCGCGCTTTTTTCTTTTGCTATTGACATTTCGCAGGTTTTGTTGTAAAATAATGCAGGGAGAAAAAGAAAATGTCAAAACCGCTTAAAATCATAAGAAACGTTTCCGTGTTTGCGGCGCTGTTCTGCTCGCTTTTGAACATTGCCGCTTCGGATAATAATTATTATGAGGTGTTCGCCGTATCGTGCGCCGCTTTGTGCGCCGTTCTTTTGATATGCGATCATATAGACGAAACGCCGTATTCTTACAAGGTGACGGCGACCGTATTTTACGCAGTCGCTTTGCCCGCGGTCACGGCGGGGCTTTTCGGCAGCTTTGACGGTTACAGGACGGGCGCGCTTCTGCTTCTTATAATTTCCGTATCTGAGCTTATAAGATTATCAGTTCGTACGGGGAAAAAACCGCTCTTTCATATTTTGACCGTGGTGTTTGCATATATACCGCTTGTTTTTGCGCTTTGCTTTGTGTTCTGCGACGCACGGCCTGAGCTGTTCGGAAATGAAACGCTTGACCGGTCTGATTATCCGCACGGCGGAGAATACAAAACGGTGATAAAGCGTACGTTCAAGACAAAAAGAGGCGAAAGCGTTATTTATTTTCCCGAGGGAAAAGAGGGAGAAACGCCCGTTATAGCATATCTGCACGGTTACTATATTTTCAACATCAGCGACTGGTATGAGGACGCCATGTATTATCTTGCTTCGGTCGGATATATAGTTATAGCGCCTGATTACGAGAATATGTTTTTGCATCCGGACAATTTCACGTCATACGCCGAGGCACAGATAAAAGACGGCATAAAATACGCGGAAGATAATCTTAAGCTTAAACCGGAGAAAAAAGACGGAGAATATATGCTCGGGCTTGCGGGACATTCCGTCGGCGCCGTAACGTCGCTCAATATCTGCGCGGAAAACAGGATGAAGGTAAGATTTGTGCTTTCGCTCGACGCAAGCGACGGAAACGTGGGACTTATACCGAAGCGCAGCGTTTGCGGTATCGATCCCGATATAAACATACTCATGGCGGTAGGCGCTGACGATAACGACGCGTGCTTTAAAACGACCTCCGCGTTCTGGGCGGATCTTTCCGCTCACGACGAAGACAAAAAAGCGTTTTACGTACTGTACAGCGACAAAAACGGAGAAGAGCGCGTCACTGCAGACCATAACTGGATGAGAAAGAACTCGAGTACAACCGATAATCTGAACGTTTACGCAGAGCATAACTGGGCACAGGCGCTCGCGGAATGGTCGTTCTATGGCAAAGATTATGACGGCTGGCACTCTGACAACGCGCTTTATATGGGAAAATGGAGCGACGGAACGGATGTAAAACCCGCGAAAAAAGGGATATCCGCGCTTGATTTGAAGTAAAACGGAGTATAAAAATATAAGAACTTTCAAAAAAGGGCTTGACAAACAATATCAAAAGTGGTATAATGGCAAAGTCAGGAAAAAGGAATGCCGGAGTGGCGAAATTGGCAGACGCCCGGGACTTAAAATCCCGTGGGACCCTAATCCCGTACCGGTTCGAGCCCGGTTTCCGGCACCATAATATCGCGGGGTGGAGCAGTTGGCAGCTCGTCGGGCTCATAACCCGGAGGTCGTAGGTTCGAATCCTTCCCCCGCAACTATTTGAAATAAGCACCCTGCGGGGTGCTTATTTCAAATAGTTATGAGATTGAATGCACATTGTTGCTTTTGGTTATGAGCCCGACGGCAAATAACCCGGAGGGTAGTGAGCGAAGCGAACGGCCGAGCAGTAATGAATCAAGTGCCGGGGCACTTGAGAACTGCGAGGTGACCGAGCCGCAGCGAGAAAGGCGGAAGTGAATGACAGTCCGGGGGACTGTCAGAGCCGCCGAACCGACTGCAGCATTTTCTCCGCAGAGAAAATGCAAGACCGTAGGTTCGAATCATTTAGAGTGGTCATAACGGATTTGAGTTATGGACTCTCTCATTTTTTTTCTCTATCCTTTTTTTCGGATATATATTGTGCTATAATGATAGTCGAAAGGAGGTGATAATATGAGAATTGATCATGGCAATGCAATTACATTGGAGCATATTGTTCGTAAGGTTTATAATTGTGATCGTTTTGGCATGGGAGGATACATTAATTCTGACCACTTTGAATTTTCGCCTTTTGATGCTGCGTTAATCGCATTAGCACCATTGTGGCAAAGAATTGATTCCCATGCCGTCGAAGACTTCTTGTTCAAATGGGAAAACGTGCTCCGCAAGGATGATCGTACTGAACAATCCATCAGTGACTATATTAACGAGTTGGATGAACTTGTTACTACAGCCATGAACTAATTCCCCCTATGTACCGGAGCAGGTTTTCCTGCTCCTTTTTTTCGGGGTCCCCGGCAAGCCGACAGGCTTGTTGGGGTGATTTTTATCCTCCTTCTTCCATTTCTTCTCCATCGTCGCCGTAGTGTACCTTGATCGGCGCGCAACAATATCCGACAGGCTTCGAGTTATGACCACTCGTATTTTTTTGTCTTCCTTCTTTATTTTTTCATAAATTCATGCTATACTGTTTTCAAAGATCGGAGGTGATATTGTGTTCGGTGCGATTTACGGCGACGTGATCGGGTCATAT
>JAEEGL016296703.1_pt1 | contig 36623 bp, 53 predicted proteins | sample 9134231 | NCBI WGS metagenome assembly JAEEGL01 (sample SAMN16246548, study PRJNA631951) | gut metagenome | biome: gut microbiome; feature: rumen; material: fiber-attached | host: Bos | place: Iran: Karaj | collected 2018-10 | reverse complement strand
GAGGGTAAGGCACTCTTTGTTGAGTCTATCTTCTATGAGAAGGTTTTTGGTGATACCTATCCGATGGACACTGATATAGAGCAGATGGTGGATCGTGGCTATCATATTTATACGAATATGCATACTGCGATTACACCAGCAAATTTACCTCGGTTTGTCGAGGAGATAAACTTTATTGTGTCAGGTAAAACAGCACCAAATATTAAAGCCTTAAATACAAACAGAGTTAAGGAACTTGAGTTAATATTCGGTACGCTGACAAGAAAGAAGTCGGTAGTACCGAAAGAACCGAAACCTAAGACCGAGGTGAAAGAGCCTGAGCCTGTCGAAGAAATAGACGATGATGTGCTTGATACATCAGACGAGGAGAGAGCTGACCGATGGGCAAGAAAAATGGAGGCTCAGATGCAGAAAAAAGAGTCCAGTTCTGGTACTGTTGTTGTGAAAAATTCGGGTGAAAAATCGAAAATTGATAAGAAACCTACTTCAGTTAATACTGAACTTGTGGGCAGTAAACCTGTAAAAAAGGCTGAAAAGCCGAAGAAAAAGGCAAAGGTTGTAAAGATAAACAATGTTGCCACAAAAGAGGTTAAGCCTAAATCGAAAAAGGTCAAGGAAGCCTAAATTATAATATGTGTTGGGGAATACATAAAAATATTATATTTTAGGAGGACTAAAAGATGAGAGGACAAATTAAGAATGTTATCGTAGTAGGTAGAACACAGGATGGTGGTTTCGAGTGTCTTATTGACAATGCAAAGAAGGTTTGCACTTACGATTATTTGCTGTCGCAGGCAAGAACTGGAAAGTTTAATATCCAGAATATGAGGCTTGTTGCAGGTCAGTTACAATTTGCATAATGGAGGGTAAATTTTTATGGGGAAGTTTTGTAAGATAGCGGTATTAGCGTGTGCATTTTATTGTGGTGTGGCTTTAGCACAGGCTTTTTTGAACGATAAGAAAGATGATACTACAGACTTTGACGATGATTATACATGGGATGAAGAAGATGACTTCGACGATGATGATGTTGCAGAGTCTGAAACAGATGTTTAATTAGGAGGAGGCTAATCTTATGGCAAGCGTTTATCAGAGTAAGGCTGAAAAGAAAACTGTAAAGAAAGAAACAGCCAAGACTACAAAAACAACAAAGAAAGCAACAGGAAAAAATACTAAGTCAAAGGAAGAGAAGTCAGAGTTTATGGACTTCTCTCCTTCGTGTGATACTCCAGATTTAGCAAATATACTTCAGAATAAAGAGCAACCTGTTGCACAGAATTCAGTTCGTGATTTATCTGCAAAAGCAGCAGCAAATGTTTACTCAGCTCTGCTTATTCCCGATGACCCAAACCTTTCTGATACTGAGAATGATGCTCGTAGACTTGAGGCTATGGCAAACCTTATTTCAATACATGAAACTGGTGAGCCGTTGCAGTCGCTTCAGAAGGATAAACCGAAATATACAATGACGATGGAAGACTTCTATGCTGGCGAGAATTACAAGAAGGGTTATACTAGGAAAGTTAATGTTGCACAGCCTACGGAAGTAGAGCAGAACGATGACGACTTAAAGCCGTTCAACGAGGATGAAACCTTAAAGCAGGGTAGTGAGTTTGAGGACGGTGCAGACCTTTACGAGGATTTTAGGGATGAGTTCCTTGACTTAGACGACAATGTTTCTAAACGCTTCGATGCTTTCCTGTCAGACCGTAAGGAGTTCTACGAGAGAATGTCCGAATATTACGAGTCAAAGGCTGAGTCAGCACTTTCCGATGGTTATGCAAATATGATGCGTAAGAAGGCTCAGGCTTGCAATGACATGGCAAAAGAAACTAACAATCTTATCGAAATAGATAAGCCAGCTTGTGCTTGCAGCGGTAATTGTCAGGAATCTTTCAATCAGCTTGCTTCAATTTTCTTTAATCACATACTTCAGTTACAGAACAGTTCGGACGAAAATGCTCATGTTGCTTGCATAACCTTACATAGCATTATGCATGCAATCAATTATGAGATACCTGAGTCGAAGTTGATTGATAGAGTAACAAGACTGTTGGAGGAGGAATAAATATGGCGAGCGAATTAAAAGGTGTTACAATTCCCGATTTTATAAATCATGTTCAGGTACAGCAAAAGGGTAATGCTATGCCAGCAGAGCCTAGTGAGCAGGTATTTTGCATCCTGTCAGATGAAGAGTGTGATAGTTGTAGAAAGTTTAAGCTGATACAGGAGGCACAGAAAGCCTTAGATGAATATGAGGATAATGTGCTGAAGTGCATTAAGTCTGAAATGTCTTTCTGGAAGGAAATAGACGATAGAGCATTCGCACCAGGGGCTTTATTCGCTTTAGGAAAGTTATTACAACGAATACAGGACTTCTCAGACGATAAAAAGTCTGAATAATACGGTTGTTGTTAATCGAAAGGAGTTAGTTAATGAAATTTAGAACTTTCTTGGAAAGTGTCAAGGGTATTACCTTTGATGAGTTTATGCACAAAAAAGGTGCTGAGCGTACTGAAATTTCAAAAGAGTATAAACACGGAAAGTTTAAGCGTATGGAACTTGATGACTATATCGAGGAAGAGTACGGAGTAGATGATGGTTTTGAATATTATGAAGAAAACGATACAGGAGTTTCTTATGATGAGTATGTAGATTCTGTATCGGAAGAAGGAGATAATAATACAGATGGGTAGGTTAAACGAAGGTATTGTGTCAGATACAGTAATGATGGCTTCATCAAGTTGTCATTATTGTGGAGGACACGTAAGACAAGGTGAAGACCTTGTATGTAAATGTAATTATTTTAAATCTGAACGCAGTCTTGTCAAAAATGAGTGTGGATATGCTTGTGAAAAGAGAAGACTTCGTGGTATTGATGAAGATGTAGATATTTCTAATGGAGGATTCAGAAATGAGTACGCTAGTTAATGGAGTTAATACAAAGAATTGTAGTCCAGAAGTTCGTAAGATTAACATAATCGGGTTGTTTATTGGGTTAGAGTGTGTAGCAGTAACAGTAGGTGGCTGCGTTGGTGCTGTATATCTCTTAAAATTCATTTTGAAACTATTAAATGTGTGAGGAGTCAGGGTTGATATGAACAAGGAAGTTGTAGAAACCACCGAAGAGTACAATCTTCGTAAGCAAGATGGTTACAATGATTGTATGGAATTATGGGGTTATGGCGATTCAGACTATGAAGATGTAAAGAAAAACACGATAGGTAAGGGTAAAGCCTATCGAGATGGTTGGCTTGAGGCTTTAGCCGTAATACATTGAAAGGAAGTTTTCTTAATGACTATTCAAAATGAAAATTGGCAGGTCGGAGAACGGTATTATTTTACTGTAGCCGATACTTTTGAGCATCCTGAGTTTGGTACTTTTACTGCTGGTACTATGCTTGAGTTTATCAAGACCGATGTTGGTACATTCAGTCTTGTTGCTGTATCAAAAGCAGATAAAAGTGTTGCTGGCTATACCAGTGTTTCGTTTGGTGAAATTGAAGATATTTTATCTAATCATGTAAAACAGCCTACAGCAGCAGAACTTGATGAGTTCAAGAATGGCGTTGAAAGAGATAGGGTTGAGTCTACCACTTGGAAATATTACAGAATACTTGTTGCAGTTGCAGCATTAGGGCTTGTAACAGCAATAACACTTTTCTTCATCTTTAGGCATTAAACAATAAGGTGAGGGCGAGCATAAATGAATTACGAAGGTATTTCGAGAGAAGTAATTGAGAGATACGAAAAAGACGGTAATCCGTTATATTGGCAAGGTGATATGTTTGATTTTATCACTGAGTGCTTGTACGGTAATAAATTACCAGAAAAAGAAGCATATTCTTTTGCTAATTATCTAGTTTATTCGTTGAAACCAATGGACAATAGTAAATTGGAATTAACGAATATTACATTTCACGATTCAGCTTGGTTGCAGAATAAACTAAAATCGTGGTCTAATCTTAAGTCTATGTACGAATTTCATGAGTACACTTATACACGGATTCTAGTTTGTAGTAGGGAGATATTTGTGACCTTGCTGAATTTTTTGCGTTTTGCAGATATAAATAAAGACTATAAACTAACATTATTGAATATTAATCTCAAGCTTTCTGAGATTCATAACTTGCTTTACAGTGTAAAGGATACTTCATATCAGCCAAATGCAACACAGGAGGCTAGGAATGAAGAAGACGAGTCTAGTAGAGATTGTTTGTTTTTACAGAAGTTCTTTACTGAAAATACTTTGTTAAGCAGTAGATTTAGAGAGCATATATTGAGATTAGATAAGAGTGAGAAAACTTTACTCTGTGAGAGGCTTGGTGCAGTTAAGTGTCAATCAGAGAGTTTATATAACCTACTAGTTCAATAAGGAGATAAAAATATGAAACGGATTCTAGTTTGTTGTTTACTGATGTGCTTGGTATTAAGTGCCTGCACACAGGAGCCTAATCAGTTCAGTAATCTTGAACGACAGTTACAGAGTGATGGGACTGTATTGAAAAATATTACAGCTACACCATCACCAACACCGACTGAGGTGCCTACTATTACAAGCGAGCCAACACAAGCCGTAAGTGGAAATGACACATTACAGGATGCAGGTAACATTGAAAAGTTATCAGATACTGGTGTAAGACCAATGAATGTGCGTGGAAATGCGGTAAGATACGGTGCAAATCTTCTTATACCGATGCCTGAGAATGATGTCTTTACTGTTGTAAGTAGTTCTTCGCATACTGAGGGTTCTAGACTCATTTGTGAGTATGAGATTATCGGACTCAAAGATGAGATTATAATGGTTCTTACAAGAGCTGTCGATGTTGGTTCAAAATATATCGCAGTAAATCAGACAGTTGGTTTAACTTCTACAATATTTGCTGTTGTACATAAGGGCGAGCGTCAGACATTGGTAATGACGGTTGAGGCTCCTGCAGATGCACAGCAGAAGAATTGGTTTATAGGTAACTTCATTTACAAAGTCGGTATTGAAGGTACTGAGATGGAGCAAAAAGGTATTGCGAATGGCTATCATGAATATGATTCATTCGAGTTGATACCTAAGAAGATAAAAGTCCGTAGTAAAGATGTATCGGTTTATGATGCTAAGTTGACTTTAAAAGAGCCTGCAGCTTGCGATTCCATATACTTCTGTATGATGAAGGGTAGGACAGACAGCATAGTAATATTCCAATTCCGTGCTGGAGAGAAGACAGCTTTACTTTCTGAGGCTGATAAGGAATATGTAAAATTATATTTCACAGTAAAAGATTTTGAGGGTATTGAAGAAGCTCTTAATATGATTCCTCAGACTTTCTCAAAGAAAGATAAGGTAGTTATAGTCGGTTATCCTGCATCGACACTTACTACTGTGGCTTCACAGACATTTGGTTATACTTATACTCTTATTGCTCAGCCAGGGTATGATTTATCTAAGATTGCAACAGATAGTCTTGACATTGTTAAGGCTACGAGTGTAAAGGGTAAAGAAATAAATAGGTCTGATAGTAGTATAGTAAAAGTGATTAATACGCAGGAATATTTCTTATATGATTACTTTGGATATGATAAGTTGGATAATGGAGTTCCTTATACCTTATTACCACAGACAATATATGTAGAGAATATTGCTAAGAGGGTTTGCGATTTACCTGAGAGTACATTCTATACAGCTGAAACACAGGAAGTTTTAGCAGAAAATGGTATTTGCTTAACAAAATATGTGTTACACGGAAATAAGAATGGGATAATAAACTTTAATATTAGCTCAAATGATGGTCTTGAACAGTCGCAGATAAATAATGTTCAAGTTCGCAGTGGTGAGGATACTTATGTATTTATTTGTACTGATTCTGCATCTACTATTACTGTTACTGAGAAGGAAATAAGAGATAAAGATGTTACAATCCTTAGCAAGGATGTTACAAATAAATTTGAAAGAATTTCAGAACCGAGTGTAACATTTGATAAAACTGGTGCTGAGATAGAGTCAAATGGGTTTACAATAAAGGCAAAAGAGGGAGAGTTATATGAAGGGCTAATCCCTATTTGCCTTGCTTATAAGGATAAGGTTTGGATTGGGGTTAGTTACGGAAAGCAAAATGAGAATGTGAAGAAATATAGTTTTACTCTGCAGGGTGCTTTCAATGTAACGAAAACTATTGTTGATAGTGCAACTGATGTCAAGTTAGTATTTGCTTATTCAAACATTACCGATTGGGGTGAGGTAGTGAAGACAAGATTTGAGGAGATATTTTTCTTATGAAAAAACTACTGATGTTGCTACTTGTTAGTGTACTTCTACTAACAGGTTGTGACGAAGTTGGTTCAGCTACCTTACTAGGCAATAGAATTCATACATCCGTAAAGGATAATTTAGTAAAAGGTAACAAGACCAAAACTGTTGAAGAGCCTTCTCTGCCATATGCAGGAGATGCAGCTCATGCAGGCTCTTATACAGCACCTAATTTTCCAGAGAATGATTACTTCCAAGTGCAAGGTGTTGAAACTATCTATGTAGAAGCCTTAAAATCATATGGGTTTATCTACAAATTAGTTGGATTACAGGACGCAATAGTTCAAGTTTCTATTACTGTTGATAGTGATTTGACTACAGCTGAAAAGGAGTTGCCCGATATAGAGCAGATGGTGTTTACACGAAGCTCTGATGTTGTGGTATTACATAAGGATGAGCCTACAGCTTATCTTCTGTTAATGTCAGACTTAAATGAGAACGAACAAACAGATTGGTATTGGGGTTTCTCATTAGATGTCATATCGAGTAATTCTTTGATTGATTTACAGAATAGTTATCATAGTATAGTAAAGACTACACCTTTATTACATACTGTTGAAACTATTGAAGGTAAGACTTGTTATTTCTGTGATATACAACTTTCTACAAAGGAAGTTGGTTCTGTAGACCAGAAATATCTTATTATAAGCTTGATGGATTCTGAAGAAGGTGTGAACATTGATACAAGAACAATGATAATACCTGCCGACAGTACTGTAGGTTCTTTAGAAGATTATCAGAATGATATTTCAGAAGATTTTTCTGAATATTTTGATGAAAAGACCTACAATAAAATACAAAATATGTTCTTAATTCCTTCAGATGATGTAAATAGTCTGGGTGAGCTTTTTATCGTTCCATTCTATAATATGAAGGATTACTCTTATTCAAGGGTAATTTTAAATGAGTTTGTTGCTGAGTCTGAATTTGGTGAGGCATCTGAACAGCCCACTACTTCTAATGTCGCTGATTGCGTTAATGAGTCTGAAGAAATTTTCACGAATTACGCTGGCGGGTCTAACTTTTACAAAGACCTGTTTACAGTATGGGAGCAGGACAATCAATCTTACATAGTCTATACTACTGACATTCTGCCAGATACTTTCCCAAAATTTGCCGAGTTTGAAAACTCTAGTGCTGTTGAATGCTTGAAACGAGAAGCATATTTCGATGGGGAAAATTGGGTTGTTTGCTATACCCTGCGAGGGTTACAGAGTTGCTCTTTAGATGTGAAGTCACAAATAAAACAAGGCAATGAGTGGGAAGATTTTGATGAAGGTGTTTCGATACCTTTAATCGAGAATGAAAAAGTCATCTATACAATGACAATACCTTACTACTATTTTGAAGACAATGGCAGTGAGTTCTGTTTAAAATCTTGTCATGAGCCACGTTCCATTTATTCAGCTACTACTTATAGTACATTTAAGTCTTGGGAAAAAGTAAATAATAGTGCTGATAGTGATACAGATTCCATTTGGGATGGATTCTTGATAAATATAACAGACGAAGATGGTGCCGATTTTGGGTCAGATATTACATGTTTGGCTTACTCAAACGGGTATTTACTCAATATTAGTTATGGGTATATCGATTACGGCAAAACAGTTGGTATTGTAAAGTTGCCAGAAAATGACAACTTATCAAATAATTTGTTAAATTATACGGATACTGTTGAAGCTTATTTCTAGTTGATGTAAGAATTTAACAAACATATAAAATTATAGGAGGAGATATTAAAAGATGTATGAAGCCATCATTTCGGAAGTGAGAGAGTGTTTCCCTAATCTTTCAGATGTTTTTCTTGGAAGTGAGGGGTTGGAAAATCACCTCCACTCTACGCTTGACCAGTTAGGTCAGGACATTGAGCCTTATAATGACTTGGAATTAAGTGTCATACTTTATAGGGCAGTGCAGCAGACTATGAATTCATTTAACGGTATTACGGGTGTACCGTTCTATCTGTGGAGTACGGTGCTCTCAGATACCATTCTTGATTTCTTAGCAGAGGATTCCCGTTGGAAGTTTAGCGTTCCAGTGGTTGACGGTCTTAATGAAACTGAAAAGATTTTAGCTGAGTTGAACCGTTTACAGATTTTGAACGACTTTACAAAGGGCAAGTATGCGAATGAGATTATCTCTTTTGCAGGTGAAAAGGTTAATAGTATGAACAGCTTGTTCGGTACTATTTACAATAACAATGGTAAGTTCTTATCAAGGCTTGAGGCTCAGTACTGTTATAGAAAGCAGCGTGCAAAAGCAACGGAGATTTTTGTAAATCTGCTTCGTAGTGCAAGTGGTGAGGATACTAGCCTTGATGAGTATCAGGAAAAGATTGAAGAGGCTGAGTCAGTTAATTCTTGGGGCAAGCTATTCAATATGTCCGAATTACACAAAATTGTACCTGTCGACTTCCTTAATGGATGTCGCAGATTTGAGGCTTCAGCTCTTTATAAAGTGCCTTCGGATAAATACAAAGACCTTTATAAGACAATACAGCAGAAAACTTTGTATGGCAAGTTTCTTAATTCTCTTTCAGAGTTTGACTATTCTGCATCTGAGTGCTATATAACCAATGACTTTGGTTTCGGGTTTGCTGTGTCAGAAGATGGTTGGTTACACTCAATGTTCTTAGATAGGTATTTATATGACGAGAACAGACTTCATATTATTGCAGAGTGCTTTAAGAGAGTTGTATCTGGTACTGCATATAAATATATTGCTATTCAGACTAAGGAAGATGATTTCTTATGCGACTTCTTGAACAGCTTAGGTTTCGTTTATCTTGCAAGAACTGGTAGTATGAATGCTGATTTCCGTGTAAGATTTGGCGAAGACTACGCTGAACGCTTTGTAGAAACCTTTGGTACTCCTTATTATATGCTCTTTGTTGGTGAAAAGGCTGACATTGATACCTCAGATGAAATACAGATTGATTCATACGCTCATATTCGTAGGGATATGGATGCATTTATCAAGGCGACTGACGCAGTATCTGTTGCAGAAGTTGCAAATTCTGAGCCAGCTGAGCAGAAGGAGGTATCATAATGGTTAAGTTAAAGTTTAGGGATGTTGGTGACATTACAATAACCTCAAGACAGGTTGTTGAGGATGTTGTTGAAGATTTTAAGGCTGAACATGGCTCAGTCTTTTGGGAACAGGAAGATGATGAGACCGTGAAAGAGTTACTCAATACTCTGCTTTGTGCTGGTGTATATCAGAATACGGGTGCATCGTTTAGGTTCTTGAGATACACTTTGGAGCAGGTATTTAACTCGTTCCATTACTTTAATGCTGTACCGATTGATATTCTGCGTACAACTCTTGAAATTAAGATTAAGTATGCAGGTACTAGTGATACGGCTGTTGAGCTTGATGATGAGTTCAAATACTATCCGTTATCAAAGCCTATACTTGAGTGTTTAAATCTTAAGTATCAGCTTAAGAACCTTGTAGATTTGAACAATGACCAGCTCTCTGAGAGTAAGGAAACTTATATCCCATATGTATCTGGTATTACTACACAGATACTTGACTTATATCCTGCAGTTAAGGATTGCGAAGACAAATACATGGATATGAGTGCTCGAGTTGAACTTCATTCTTCGATAGTTGATGACTGCCTTGCGTATCTGATGGCAATAGAACAGGGTCAGAGTTCGGATTATTGGAATGGTAATTTTATGACTGATACAATGTTCGATTTTGCAAGTAAGCATCCTGCAGAGTTCAAACAGACCGAGTATCTCTTACCAAGAGAGCTTCAGCCCGTTGTGTCATATAAGCCTACAAAGAGTAAGAATAAGGGTAAGAAAGTTAAGCCCATTAAACTCAAGCTTAAGAATGGCAATAAGCAATCTGAGTCACAGGTACAGGAACTCTCAGAGTATCAAAACAACTATAAGCAGTATCTTGAAACCTGTATAAAGGGGCTTCATAGTGTGTCAACTGAACTTGACGATGCTGAGAGAGAACATGATGATAATAAGTTTAATGAGAAGGCTGATGAAGTTGTAGCACTTATTAAGGATTTTGTACATCATGTTAATGAATATGCAAACAGCGGTAATACTGTTGAAAGTCTCGATAAGAGAACCACGGCTTTCTTGTCAATACTCGAAACATTTAAAACTAAGTATCAGGATAGAATACCAGGCTTAGCATAAATAATATCCTAGTTTGGAGGGTCTAGTTATGGAAGAAATTTATAAAAACAACATATCAGAGGATGAAGCAAGAGGAGAAATTCTGCGATTTGTAGAGGACTATTGCTCATCCTCTTTTGATGTTTTACCAAACGGTATTGAAGTATTGAATAAAAGGCGTATGTTAATGGAAGACTTCTGGCATTACTTTACAGATGATGCTTTTGTTGTGCCAGTTACAGTTTATTATATTGAAACATACCTTAAGCAAGGTTTGGGAATGGCTGAATTCAAGCCCAAGCTGATAAATATTATGTACAGTTATTTGGCTTCGGAGATAGCACCTGCCGTAGATGAGGTGAAAGTTGCTGTCGAAAAATATGAAGCTGACGCAAAAAGAGCTAAGGAAGCGATGCAACGCATTCAGGCTGTTTTTGAGCAAAATATGAAGAAACATAAAGAAAATAAGAACAAATAAAGGAGGTGTATCTATGTACTTTGCTACTAACAATAATATGACAGTATTTGCTAAGGATGCAGCAAAGTGGAAAGATGTGAAGAAGGCAAAATTTACTTGCCCAGCTTGTGGTAAGTCGCTTTATCTTTGTTCTTCTAGCACAAAAACTCCCTACTTTAGACATAGTGCAGGTAAATCAGATGCTTCAGTTGCATGCAAGTACAAAGATAACAGTAAGAGTTCTTTGTGGTTACAGTCTTGGTATTCTGTTTTTGATGTTGATAAGCAGAATAAAGCACTGGATATCTCGATTGCTCAGCATTATGTAAAGAGACATAGTTATATTTGGTGTTTTAATGCTGATACCACAAAGAGATTAAAGCGTAGACAAATGACTGACTTCTTGGATGGGAATGTTGTGGTTCAGTTTGTTAGCGAACCTATGGAGCCAGAGGAGTTTTCTTTCAGAACTTGGATATACAATATGAACAACAAGTATGTTGTTTGGGTATTCAATATTGAAGGAGAAACAACTTATCCACTGGGTATTCATCTTCCTACTAGGAAAGACCAGTCACCATCTATAAAATGGCATTGGGAGGATGCTTGGAATACATTTGCGTATGCAAGCCCAGCTATTGAGAAGTTAAAACCTAACTTCGAGGTTTGGTTCTGTACAAGGTCTTGGGTATCTGCTGAAGATAATATTACGCTGAAAGATGCAATAATGTATCAAGTTGTAAATTGTGCTGAACAAAGAACAGCAAACGGTAGTAAAGGCTTTAGAGTACCTATTGTAAAGACACCAGTTGAGGTACATAGTGATATGAGTACATTCTATACAGGTGATGCTGTACATCTTTTAGAGTTTAAAGGACGTGTTGAAGAACTTGTTAAAGGTATACCAGAAGACCATTATAGGTATATGAACTTTGTAGATTAGAGAGGAGATTACGAAAGTGAGTACAGAAAACAATGAAAACATCAAGGATGAGGTTGAGGAGACAAAGAATGTAGTTGAAACTCCAACTGATTCAACATCTGGTAGTGATACTGCTGACGAGAAAACTACTGAAGTTGATACCACTTCGACTGATTCTGCATCTGGAACTGATGTTACTACGGAAGAAACTTCTGAGTTTGAAGAAATTTTGACAGATGATACCGCTGCAAAAGAAACGGAAGTGCCAGCCGAGGTAAGTTCCTTAGATGATAGGGTAAAAACTATTTCTGAGGAAATAAAGAACGGTAATTATAATGCAGATACGGATTCCGTTCTTGCAGGACTTCTTTCAGAGGTATTAGACCGTGATGAAGAAGCCTTAAAGAACGCTGATGTGGAGTTATCTGAAAAGAATAAGGCTCTCAAGGCTGAAATCAAAACCTTGAGAATGGACTTGGAATCAGGTAAGTATGCAAAGAAAAAGGCTGAATATGATAAGGCACAGGCAAAGCTGGCAAAAGAGAAGGCTAAGGAAGCTAAAAAGCCTAAGAAGGAAGAGAAGCCTAAAGAGGAAAAGCCGAAGAAAGAAAAGAAGAATAAAGAAAAAGTAGAAGAGCCTGAGGAAGAAGAGGCTACTGATGCACTTTCTTTGGCAGAGAAACGGCAGCGGAACTTAGCCAGTGAAAAATCGCCTATTAAGACTTGGATAATAAATCATAAGGTTCTTGTGGGTGTTATCGGATTCGTTTTCGTTGTTGCAGTTATTATGATAATCAAGAAAGCAACTGCAAAGCCTGATGTAAGTTTCTGGACAATTAACCGAAGCATCGTAACAAATGAGGTTGGTAGTTACAGTTATACAGTCAAGTTTACGGACAGTCAGAAAGAGCATGATGACCTTAGTGTTATTCTTATGGGTTGTACGGCTGATTCGACACCAGAGAAGTTAAATGCTTGGTTTAGTGTTTCCTTAAATACAGTTGATAATGTACTTTTCAGTGGTATAATAGCAGGCGATGGTATATGGAAACTTGACTTTTCTAAATATGTAACCTGTATAAAAGGGTTAAATCAGGACTTCTTAACAGACCAGTTCAACAGTTATTCACCTGAGACTTATTTAACTATTGCTGAGTCAGATATTCATTTACAAGATGCTTATCGACGCTTTATGCTTTTATATCAGATAGCGACAAATGGGTATTGGTGTGAAACAGAAACCGTAACATTTGATAATTGCGATGTGTTCATAAATTGCTTTAAGAATTTCGCAACATACTACAGCACTTTCACATCAAATCTTGAACCTAATGGTCTTACGGCTCCGATGCTTAATACCGAAATTATATATGAGTCATTACAGCCCTTCGTAAGGTATTTACTGATAGAAAACCCTGAGTGTAAATTTACAGGAAGTACAAGGTCTTACGAGGCATCAAGTGGTACAGTTCCTACAGCTGAGGCTACAATTCAGTTAGACTTAGGTCGCTATGCAATTACTGTATCCGCTTATAGAAAGGGCGAGAGTTCTGATTATTCAAGTAAGTGTACAGGCGAAACACCAATGACATTAGAAACTTATAAGAATTACCTATCAGGCTTCCGTCAGGCTCTGAATATTTACGAGCCACTTGGTATTTATATCTATGATAACACAACAGATGACCTTGCAAATCGTAAAATTATGCAGTCAGTTCTGAATGATAAGGGCTTCAATCTTGACCAGCTTGCTTACTATACAGCTGAGAAAGGTAATTCCTTCGATGGTATTCTTGGACTTTACGATGTATATAAGCATTTCAGCGTAGAAGACACTGATATAACAAATCTTGTATTCAATACGCTTGATTATACACTTACTACTGGTATTGGATTTAAGTTGACTTGCTCATCTATCGAGGATAGTAGTAACATTATTAAGTGCGATATTGAAATTTCTAATCCTACTGCAAAAGACTTTATCTTCTCTGCAAGCGATTGTGAAGTTTCGTCACATCGTGGTGATTATGTTGCAAATAGTGAGACATTGCTGAAGGGTGTATATAAGAACTTCGATGTTTCACTCTTAGGTACTGACTATCGAATTCCAGCAGGCTCAAAGGGTACTGTAACGCTGTATTTCCCTGTTCAGGTATTTGATTTAACTGATACTAATCTAATGCTATATAAAGAGATGCTCGGTAAAGTAGCTGAGGAGAAGTAATTTGACCTAGATTAGTAATGTGATGTAGGACTGTCAAAATTATTGGCAGTCCTTTTCCTTTTATACGATTTAAAAATTTGGTGGAGGTTTATGAAAAATGATAGAACAAAAAATTTCCTTAGCCGATGTTAAAGACACAAAAGGTTATTTTGCAAAGGTACGAGAAGGTGTTGACTATCTTAAACAGTGTGGCGAGACAACTTGTACTTCACCTAATAATATACGAAAGCTGATTATATCTCCTTCATTTATGGCAGCAGCCTACTATGTTGACAGTCCTGTGCATGCAGTTTATTTTTATGATATGACACAAGACCAGCTTATAGATTTCTTATGTAATGGTTCAAATACAAATGACTTTTTGTCATTATTCGTGAAAACTCCTGTATGTGATAACATAGAGGAGATTTTGTATTGCTATCCAGATTTATTATCGGGTGTTGCAGGTAAGGTTGATGCTTATTTCCCAGACCATTCATACGATGCTTCGGCAACTATAAACCATTTTAAGCGTTTACAGCATTTTGTATATGTAGAAATTGATGTTGGTCTGGCAAAAACAACAAATATAGCATCTAGTATAGCTTATTATTTATCTAAGATAGACAAGCATGAGGAAAATTATACTGCTTTTGACAAAAATTTGTTAAAAGATTTGAAACATGAGTTTAAGAAGGAAAATCCCGATTATCTATATAACAAAGGTTTGACACCAGTTTCTATTTCCACCTATTCGTTAGAAGATAAGAATGGTGGAGCTCTTTTCGTGCGTATGAACAGGCTTGTTCAGATTGCACTTGTTGCTAGAGCAAAGAAGACAAAAGAAACTCAGGAGGCACAGGAAGATAAAAGTAAGCCTAGTGTTACTGAAACTATCTTGAAGCCTGCACTTGCTTATGCTATAAATCTTCGTAATACTATCTTTGAAGTAAAGATAGGTACTACTGTTGAGGATAAGGCTTATAAATTTGATATGACAGAATCAGCTAACGCTAACGGTACTTATGATGAGTTTTTATTTACCGATAATAGTTATTCTGAAATCATACATGATTATGATGAAATGTCAGTTAAGATAAGAAAACTTACAGAGGGATACAATAATGGTGGTTCACTCTGTATTTTCTCATCTTCATACGATTTTTCAGATGAGGCAGTTGCTTATGACTTGTTTACAACTTGGTTTACTAAGGCTGGTGGAAACGGTAGTAATTTCTTCCAGATGCTTAACTATTTCTGCTCTTGCCTTACTGTAGTTTCTTTAATGACCGAGTTAGATAACGGTGATGGCACTTACGATTTGGTAGTAGAAACTGCATACGCAAAATTAAAGGGTAGTAAGTTCTTTAAAGGTCAGGCTAATAATCCGATAAAACTTGAAGGTAAGTATGATAATAAGTTCGATGAGGATGTAGGCGATTTCAAAGGTTTTGTAGCAACAAGGTATTATGATACAGTCAATCCAGAAGATGTGGAAGAAGAGGAAGAAGAGTTCCCCGAAGAGTCAGAGTACGCTGAAGAAAATCAGTTTCCTGATGACGAAGAATTCGATGAGGACGATTATATCGAAGAAGATACTGTAACCGATGAAGATTATGATTCCGAGGACGAATACGATGAAGACGATTATATTGACGAGGATACCGATGATGGTTCTGACGCCTTCGATAATTCTGAAAACGAGGATGATGCTGAAGCTTTCATAGATGAGGGTGTTGACACTCAGGAAGAGCCTAATGAAGAGCCTATAGAGGAGGAGCTAAAGAAAGAGGAGCCTAAACCAGAGGTTACTGAAGAAGATATTAATACCGAAGATAAACTTATTGATGCTATGTTAAAAAATATGACAATAAAAAGTTATGCAGAAATGCTCGACTCAATAGCAGATAAGCTTATGGAATTTTACAGTGGTAACTTTACGGGTATTCCTCATGCTGGCTTACTTGTACCTAATCCCGATTCAAATAGTAATGTTTGTCCTTTATATAAATGTAAGGTTAGTACAAAGGCTATTGAGACCACGAGTTGTAATGATAGAGATACAGGAACAGCTAAAGACTTAATTATATCAAGGGTATTAGCAAAGAATATTAAGTCATTAAGCACAATTGCAATGTCAGATAGAAGCCAGAAAACTGGTTTTCCTACTTATGCACAGTTGAAAGCCTCTCCTTGTTACTTACTTGAGGCTCAGCTCATGTTCCAAACTGCTAATATTGCTTTATCTGGTAATTTTGGTGCAAAGAATAGTATAACCCATTTTAATACACTTGAAAACGCTGGTATTGATACTAAGAAAGCCAGAATTATGAATAAGAAGACTATAAAACGCTGGTATAAATGGGTTTTACAGCGTCAGTATTGTAGATATATTTTAGAGGTACTTGGCGAGTCTAATGTAAAAATGCTTTTAGGTGTAGATGAAGGTGAGTGGACTAAAGTTGCGAATACAATGCAACAGATAGCCACTGTTTTCTCAAAGAGTTTATGTAATGTTGTTGCTGTGGTTGAGCGTGAGATAGATACGGATGGTAAGATTTGTTCAACAAAGATTGCAACTCTTTGTGAGGTAGATTATAACGCTGTTTCTTCTCAGTTACAGTCACCGAGTGGCTTAAATATTACAGGAAAAATGCCTATAAAGGTTGAAGGTTCTGAGTCAAATGGCATAGTTTCTTTTAGAATATCTTATACTGGAAAAATAGGTGGAACTCCTATTTATTCAGGTAATATCGTTAAAGAGTTAGTAGCAGCAGGTATTATTCCTACTTGGGATAACGTAATACTTGGTCGAGATGAAAATGGTGATTTGATTTACAAGAATTTGTATCCAAAGGAAGATGCCGATAGTACGGAGTATGTTTACGCTATTTATGGTGGAGCTGGCTCTGGTAAGGGTAATATGACATTAAATCTGCTTGCAGCAGCGATATGTAGTGGTTTAAGAATATTCTATACTGATGGTAAACCAGATTCAGGCTATTCGCTTGGTATGGAAGCTTGGAAAGATGGTGTTGAGGCAGCTATTTTTGATGGTCAGCCTATATGTAAAGTAGAACCATTTAATAATGGAAGCCTTTTGGCTGAGGAGTTGCCAGTATTAAATAAGGTTAGAACAACTGCTGAGGTGCTTTCATCAGCAAGTGGTATTCCTAAAGGTTTATGTGATTCGGTATTTGCTATGCAAACACTGTTAGGTGTAACTCGTTATATTAGGATGATAGAGTTTTGGAAGAAGTCTATAACTCAGCATCCAAAGGATAAGTGGGCTGTGTATGTATTTGATGAGGTTTCAAATATGAATACACAGGAGTTATATGTTCGTAATATGTTTACAACATATATCAGAAAGAAGTTAGCACCTTTAGGTCTTAAGGATACTTCTTTTGAGTTTAAGCAGATATTTGATGTAGGTACTTCATATGATGCTTTAATGAGTATTCCAGATAGTTTTGTAACTAAGGCTCCGAAGGCTTCAAAAGAGGCAGCACAGCAATTAGATGAGGATCCAGGTATTAAGTATATTAGAGCTTGGTTAGAGTGGTCTGAAAAAGCAACTGATGGCTTGTCAGATTTCTTGAAGATTTCTGCAAGACAGTGCCATGCTATTACATTTATGATATTCCAACAAGCAGATTGGTTCCCTCCAGTTAAGAATGTAACAACAATGGGTAAGTTTGCTGGAGCTTTGGGCACTATTTGTACGAAGTTTGTTGGTAGAAATGCTTTGGTAAAGAATTGTGATTCATTTGGTCAGGCATCGGCGGTACATTCTGATTGGTATCAGAAGTATGTTTATCCAGAGGCTTATTGGGCTTTATGTGGTTCTGCTGTTACGGGTGATTCAAGTCATGTTTTAACATTTAAACCATTTAGTTGTTGGGGTTTTATGAAAGACCCAGGTGGAAATACATTAGCACCAGAGGTTACGGAAGACCCCGTAACACAGAGATATTTCCATTATTATTTAAGTAATGTTGCACAGGCTTTGGGCGTATCTCCTTCTGCTGTACTACATGATGCTTATGAGTTTGCTTGTTCCTTTATTACGCAGGCTAATGGTTTTGATTTATTAGGTGGTAATTTAGATTCCTTCAAACAGTTTGTATATAATGCTAGTATTTTTGGAGGAAAGAGTGCTAATGATGATAGTATTGAGGATGCACTCAATGCTATTAGAAATAGGGCAGGTAATAGTCAGTTTACTGAACAGCCAGTTGAGGAGTCTGTTAATTCACAGCAAAGCTCTAGTGGACAGCAGAAACAGCAGACAGGACAGCCTGTGCCTAAGAAAGCAGCTCCTAATATGACAGTTTCAAATAAGGTTATATCATTTTATGCAAAGCAGATGGTTCTTAATAAGGTTAAGGCTGGTGTAAAACTTCCTAAACCAAAAGAAGTTTTAATGCGTGCATTATATGATGCAACTATGAAGGCTTTAATAAGTAAAGGGTACAAAATAGTAAAGTAAGGATGGTATTAAACTATGGCAGATACTACTGAAATGAATACAGGCGAGTTAGAGTCTTTGATGGGTGGAATACTTGACAATCTTCTTGAGGATTCACAAGAGCCTGAAGAATTTGGGTTTGATGATTCTGGCATTAGTTCTGATGATTTAAAGAACCTATCAGAAAAGGATAAAGAATTGTTAAGGAAGGCTGGTTATTCAGTTGATACTGAGGAGGACTTACGTGAGACTTTAGAGGATTTAGGTCAGAATTTTTCTTCTCCTGATGAGCTCGATATGACTGAAGAGGAATATTGCGAAAAACAGGAACAAGACTCTGCATTTGAACTATCTCAGACTGAGGAATATGGATATGATACATCATTTGGCAATGATGAAGTAGAAATAACTGAGAAGATTAAAGCAGTGCAGGATGGTTTTAATGAAGTGCAAAAGCCATTTAAAGATGGTACTGCTCATGAACATGCTAATAAAAAGACAGAGCAAGTTCAGGAGGCTATGGCATGTAAAGAGGGTTGTATTTTTGTAAATAATCGTGAGGTTCCTATAAAAGAGGCTAAGCGTGATTTTATTCTAACAAAGAAGCAGTATTTGAAAAATGAGTTAAAATTAAAGGATGCTCTGACAAAGGCTTGTATAGACCAGATTGGTATTGCAAAGACCATAACTGTTATGAATAGCAGGGTGTATTTTGATAATATCTTTTGGCGACCTTCATTCAAAGGTATAAAAGAGGAGGAATGTCCTCCTACAGTATGGGTAGCTTTTGAAGATGGTGCTTTAGCCGATTATTTTAATTGGCAAGTTTTACTTACAAAATTTAATGTCAAGGCTTTGTCAATAGATAATGCTGATTTTGCTTACGGTATTGTTGCACGAGCATTGTGTAAGAATGGTCAGGGTCGAGTTGCTCCAGTTACTTTCTTTAATAAACTTTCAAACCTCTATATTTTGGAAATAGCGGGCGATAAAATAAATCGAGATGGTCTTAACAATGAAGATGCTTATAAAACTATGTCAAGAAAGGCTGAAAAAGTAGATAGAAGCCAGATGTTGAAGAGAGCGTATACTTGGAAGGCTTGTAATGATTCATTTGGTTTCTTTAAGAATCAGGATGAGCGACTTCAGAAGTATCTAAATGAGAGCAAGGGTGTTAAAGGGTTCTTTGGTCGAATGTTAGGTACAGCAGCTTGGACTGTATTTAAGACACCTTTTGTTGGGGTTAAATATTTATTAAAGAACGGTATGAAGCCTGTATCTGATGAGGAGTTACATGGATAACTTTTAATGTTCTTACTGTCAGAGTTGGTACAGATGCTGAGTTTGTTTATTTATTGTGAAGGGGCAAATAGCCAGAACCGATAGGTTTTATCAAGGAGGTTTTGAATGAAAGGCATTCTTTACACAACTGAACAGAAAGTCATTGAGGTTGACTTGGGAGATAACGATTCTTGTAGAGAAAAGATACGAAATATTTTTGCACCTGCGTATAATCTTGTTCAGATAAACATAACTCCTACAGAGATTATGATTTATGCAACAGATGTTGATGGTGTTACAGGTACAGCAGGTTATATAGCGAAGTCAGACTCAAAGAAAGAACAGGCGAGCGTGTCAGATAGGGATTATTTCTTCTTGCCAGCTATGTTTCTTCGTAGAGAAGAACCTCCGAAAAAGAACCTAGTAGACTTCAGAAAGAATGATTTTTATAAATTGTTAAATCTGAGCTACGATAACGGGGCTAAGAAGATAGTATTCTTCGATGAAAATGGCAAAAAGAAGCCTAATCCTAGTAGCGAAGAGGCTGAGTTTGAAAGGAGTTATAAAGATGATTTCAACAACTACTGAAGCGTTACGGGTATTAGGTGCAAGCAGTAACGAGGACTTAAAGAGTATTAAGAAAAAATATCTTAAGCTCTGTAAGGACAAACATCCAGATAACGGTGGAACACAGGAAGAGTTTATAGAAATTAAATCAGCGTGGGATTTCTTGAACTCAAATACGATAGACCTTTCAAGTCATCGAGTTGTGCATACCTCGGTATTTGATGTTAAGGTCTCATAAATTAAACATCACATTACAACACTATTTAGGAGGAAATGTAAAATGGCATTAGTTTCAAACAACATTGTAAAAATGGACTGGAATAAGGACGAGTTCCTTACAAAGAAGTCAAAGGCTATGAAGGGTGTTGAGCTTTTCATCGCAGCTTTCAGAGTTTATAACAGAGAAAATGATACACCTATCACAATCACTTTCAACGCAGGCGAGGCTTTCCTTTGGGTTGAAGATGTTGAGGAAGATTATCATCATACCATTCCCGTTGCAGACCAGATTAAGTGGATTCAGAAGAACCACAAGAACGGCGGATATCCTGATGAGTACGATAGCAAATATGTTGCAATCGCTGATGGTAATGGCTGGTATGATAAGTCTGGTAACTTCCAGAAAGAGCTTGGTATTTCTGATGAGGATGCAGCAGACATCGTTGCACGTGTTAATGATCTGCTTCCTTACACCAATGCAATCGACCTTCAGTAATATGGCTTCGGCATAAACTCTATATATTCTCTATTCCACGCTTAGAGAAGGTGAGTTAGTTCGTATGTTGGGCAACATCTTATGGTGTTGCCCAATTTTTATAAAGGTAGGTGATAGTATGTGCAGACATTTTGAGAACATTAGGAAAGCTACTGTTGATGATGCGTCACGTATAGCAGAGATACTTGTATTTTCAAAAAGAAAGAATTATCGAAGTATCTTCAATGACGATAAAGGCTCCTTTGTTGACCTGCAAGTGTACTCATTAGTAAAAGAATATATTGATAATCCAAAATTATTGGATAATATGTTCGTGTATGATGATGAGTTTGTTAAAGGCGTTCTTACTATTGATGGTTCTTATATCAAGGAGTTATATGTTGAGCCTTTCTTTGAAGGACATGGTATTGGCGAAAATTTAATTGAGTTTGCTATATCAGAGTTTAACAGTTATCAACTTTGGGTATTAGATGCTAATGAAAGAGCTAAAGCATTTTATAAACGGCACGAATTTTATGAAACTGATGAGACTCAGCCTGTGCCAGGTATATCTAATACAAATATTTTAGAGAGAAAAATGCTTAGAGATGTAACTGATGCATGAGGAGGGTAAATAATGCTCAAATATTTGGTTGTAGTGTGCGGTCTCGACACCAAGAAAGGTTTTTCGATAAATGGGTATTATGAGGAGAAGGCTTCAGATGATGCGAAATGTATGTATGACCCATTACATGATGGTTATACAGTAAAAATTATCGGTCAAGGTTTCACTCAAACAGTAATAGATGGCATTTTGATAAAGTTGAAAGCAATAGGAACTGATAAAGATGCTGTCAAAGAATGGTTACATAGTATAGATGAGCGTACATATAAATTTTTACACAAGGAGTTAAAGTAATATGTATGATGGTGCTGTTTCTTGGGAAGATTTCAAGTCGCTAAATCGGGGTAATAAAAAGTTGCGTAACTGGGGTATGACGGTAGCGACAGTTCAGGATATGTCTTTAAAGGGAGATTGGTGTAAACTTCGTTATCATTCGGGTGGTATTGATTCACTTCCACCTTATGATGTTGTTACGAAAGTAATCAATCATCAATTATATTTAACAAATGTTTCAAAGATGGATAGAGTATTTGCACCTTATAGATAATTACACAAAATTTTGGCACTTAAGATAAATGCCCTATTCTTCCATATTGAAAACTCTTTTTCAAGACCTAAAAATTTAGGGTGTTGATGTTTCGTTAAAAAGTTCTTATAGTTCTTACAATTTAAACACAATTCATTCTTGAGGTAATATTCCTCACAATTTCTTTTCTTTCCTGTCATTTCTATACACAATTCAAAAACAATTTATAAGACAGATGTGAAATACTCATATAAGGGTGCTTGAATGATTACTCTTTCATCTGTGTTCTCAAACTTGACGGATTTTAATGACCGTAGCAGTCGGATTCACACTGAAACGCATTATATGCGTTATTTTAGGCTAATGTGAAGTATAAAGTAATACTCTTTTATTTTGATTTCAGGCGTATTATAAAATATCAGTTCTGTTAATACTTATAAGTATATACTTCGTGCCACTCTGTTGCCTATTGTAAGTGAATGCGTTTACCTTTTTTGAAAATTGTGGAGGTATGACATTATGTTTAATAGGCGAGTTGACGGTAATACAGCAGAATATGCAAAGGTAGAAAATAGGTTGAAAGAATCCAAGCATCTGTTCAAAATCTATCATCGTAAGTTCGATGGTATGTCACCTAAACAGTGGTGTAAGCAGGCTAATATGGATTATTCTCAGCCTTTTTATTGGTCAAATGCTTATTGTATGTATCTAACTGAGGTTGAGCGTTGGGCAGGTATAGAGTAGGAGGTTGTTATTATGTTTGGTAATGGGGTTACTTATGATAAGTTTAAGGACTTCTTAAATAGTAGGACTTTGACTGTCACTCATATCGATAAAGAAAAGGGAGTTATCTATTTTATGATAGCTAATAGTAAAGACGAGAAACATTCAAAGGAAAAAGATTTCTTTGATGCTGTCTGCACTAAAGGCTATTATGTTACAAATCCTTCGAAGTTGGAGCCTTTATTCCAGAAGGCTGGCGACTTCGATAAGCACATGATTGAAGGTCTGTATAATGAACTTACAGAGTTTGCGATGGTACGTAATTATGGTGGTGGTAGGCTCTCTGTACTTAATAATCTTGGAACCTATAAATTCCCAAACTATATGAGTCCAGTATATACTATATATCGTGAAGTCTTTATAACTTGGAATTCTGAGACTAGTCAGTATAGAATAGATACTTATATTCGTGCTTGTAAGCCGAGTACAATAGAAATCGAGAAACTCTATGAGGATGGTATTGAAACCTTTTATTTTGTAAATTTGCAGAGTGCTGTAAATAAGATAAAAGAGTTATATAATATGCCAGTAAATATGCGTGAATTGAGGATGTTAGATGAGTAATGAAGGGGTTAAGGTTATGTTTGGAAAAGGCGGTACTAAATATGCTGATGCAAAGTACAAGGCAGCGAAGCTTACTTTGAAGGAGCATGGTATCAGTTCTGGTGTTTTATCACCGAGGAATTGGTGTAAGATGAACAATGTTAATTACAGCGTGGGAGTGTTTTGGGTTGACACTTATTGCCAATATGTCGATGATGTGTTATCAAGAGCTTATCCATGGTAGTCATACGGGGCAGTACATGGTTTCGACGGGGTTAATGAATACGAATAAGCATGCAGTGGATGGTGGACACCACTTTAATCCGACACCAAACAATAGTCGCAGACTATCAGATGGCAGCCTGAGCCTATCAGGTAACGGGGCAACCCGATAAGCCTACGGTAGACGAACTGAACGCAACGCTGATAGGTTAAAATAAATTCAGAGTAGGTGGTCTTACTCGTAAGCTGATAACGAGTACATCGAATAGACGATTGAGCTCATATGACTAGTGGTTGTTCGACCTTGCGGAGTTATATAGATACAGCTAAACAGAGCTAAGCATGAAGAAAGTTTGTAGGATTTAGTTTCGGACAGGGGTTCGACTCCCCTCTGTTCCACTCATTTTTAGTTAGGAGGTTCTAATTTTATGGAAGAAGAGAAAGTAAGAATACCCAATCAGTCAGGTGAGACTTATTTGATGCCTGTTAAGGTGTCTTATTGTAAGATTGATGTTTCAACACCGAAGGCTAGGGCAACATTGCAAAAGTGGGTAGATACGCACGATGAGTACAAGAAGCCACATCAAATCACTAAGCTTAAAGGAGGCTATGAAGTTTATATTTCAGACCTCGGAAAATTTAAGATAGGTGATTGGCTTTATGAACAATATGGTGTCTTAAACATTGGTATTAGGTCATCTTCTTGGAAGACTTTTCCTAGAGCAACTGTAGATGAACTTGATAGCCAGTGTAAAGGGTATTATGCTTATGATGAAAACTTAAAGGCAGCTAATCAGGTGCTCGCTCGTACTAAGAAGGATATAAAAACTCGTAAAGAGTTTGAGAAAAAGCACGGAAAAGGTTATTATTGACGGTGAGTTCAATTAAAGAAATAAAGGAAGATTATAATCATGAAAGCAATGTTTCACTCTTTAGCCCAGTTGCGTGCTTGGGAGACCACGCAGTTAAGGGACAAAGGTGTAAGTACTGATGAAGAGGGTATGGTTTTTGAAATAATCAACAATATCGGTGGTGTAGTTAAGCGTGAGGAAATCTTAGACAGGCTTGCAGTCAATCTCAAATGCACCAAAGAGGTTGCAGAATTGGTTTTCTGTGAACAGATACCGAAGCTCTTAAAGAAAAATAAAGTAGAGCGTGTTAAGAAAGGGTATTACAGGGTTACCTAGTAAGTTATAAGGACTAGTCATGTATCAGATTTGTGAACCTAAAAGCATATATACATATTGCATTTGCCCTTGTGGAAAGGGTAGTATAGAGCGTGAGCGTGAAATAACCAACATTGAGGATAATGGTTGGCTTGCACCTAGCAGGAAAGTTAGCTATAATGTGAAATGTGAACATTGTAAGTCTAACCTAACCTATGCTCAATTAACGGGTTTTAATTATAATCTTACTGAAGACCCATTCGATAAGGAGGGCTATATGGCATCCGACTTCGATATTCCACAATATTCTTCTTGTTATAAATACGATTATCTTGGAAAACATCATCATACGCTTTTTGTTAAAGAGCAACTTCCAGACATAGTAAAGAAAGGTATTACTCATAAACAGTATAAATGTATTTGTGAGCGTTGTGGTGAAGAGTACATTGCACTTGATACTGATTTGACGATATTCTATGTTAAGAGTTCGGACTATTTCAAGAATACTTTTTATTGCATGAAGTGTTGGCATGATGACCCAAATAAGAAAGAAAAACTTGATGTTAGCACTTTTGAATGGGCAACAATGCAGGTATTACGCAATCATAACATAGATTTTATATCAGAGTATGAATTACCATTAGGTAGAGAAGGTCACCATTTAAGGTTAGATTTCTATATACCTCTAGAAGATAAAACTTATGCTATCGAGTGTCAGGGCGAACAGCATTATATTCCTGTAGAACGATTTGGTGGTGAACGGTATTTAGAGAATATTCGTGAGAACGATAGACAGAAGTCGATATATTGCTTTGAAAACGATATTTGGTTGGTCACAATCCCTTGGCGATTACGCAATATGCATCAGATAGAGCGTATATTACGAGGTGTTGGTTTAATACGAGAGGGCTAGTTATGATAAGACTTGAAAATTTCGTAGCAAAACGTGGAATATTTGGCAATATGACACCCGAACATATAGAAACAAGAACAAAAACATTTGATACTATTGCAGATTCAAAAGAAACTGTGAAGGGTATTAGAAAAGACTATGCAATGTAAAGATTGTAAACTTGCTGAAAAGCAGGAGTTGGTATTCAAACGGCATAAAACTGGCGAGCAAGTTAGTATGGGTATTTATCATTATTGCCCGTTAGTTGATGATAATAGCGAAATATATCCAGACGATATGGATTGTATTGATGAAGAAGCATATAATAAACTGTTAGCCGAAAGGCAAGGCTAATAAGTTTTCGGTCAAATTTGGTATAAATGTGTGTAACCTGCTTCGGTATCTGTTCCAAGGGCACTATCTACATTGGTAGATAAGAACAGGCTGAGGTTTGTCAAGCATCCAAAGGAGGCTAATATATGATAAATGTAACAGAAAAAGAATGGTCTAAGATGCGTAAGATGAGCGAAAGATATGCAATTCTTAAGGGACTTGTTATCTTCGCATTCGTAATGATGCTCCTTTACAGTGTCGCATCACAGAGAGTAATCGATAGAACAGGCTACTATGACTGGGATGCCACACAGCAGGAACTCGAGCATATGCTCATAATACAGGAGAAGCCCGATATGACCTATTATGATGTAATCGGATTGGTACTTATTGTCGCAGGATTAACTTGGGTGACAACAATATTCTGGCTCCTCTTAAAAGAGGTAAAGAAAAAGATGAGGAAAGAACAGAACGACATCAAGATGATAGAAATGAAACATGACGAAAACGAATAAGATGATTGACTAGGGTAACAAGTAGGTTTAATCCTACACTAAACTTCGTAACTACGACGAGCAAACAGTCTGCTAGATGCCCTAGCAGACTTTATAGGTAGACCAAACACCAGTGATGGGTTCCAATAACAAGTTGGCGTATAGCATAATGGTAGTGCAAGCAGTGGATATTCCGTTGTAGATGTGTCGGTTCAAATCCGACTACGCTAATTATGATATAGCAAAATCTATATCAAATAATTTAATATTGAGGATAAATAAAATGGCGAAAAACTACTTTGTGTGCTGTCAAAACTGCACACCACCTAAGAGATGTTCTGGTTGTCACTCTGCATGTGCTGAATATTTACAGGCGAAAGCATTATATGATGCTGAGGCGAAAGCAGCAAAATCGGCAAAATTGCTTGAGAATGTAAACTATTATTATCATAGAGCAATGATAGCACCTAGAATAGAGAGACGAATGCGAAGTGCTCGTTAGGAGGTAGTGGAATGGGTAGTCCACAGGCATTAAGTGTCTTTTTAACAATCATGAAGTGGGTATTATTGATAGGCGGAATACTTGCTATTGTATCAATACTTGTGTTTTCTTTGTTCGTACTGTTTTGTAAATCTCATCATAAGACTATTGAGGAGTTACAGTACGAAGATAGGGAACAAGCGGAGTATCTGAATAAAGTTCAGGCTGAAAAAGAAGCTAAGAGACATAAAAAGATTTGACGGATTTTCCTGAAGTATGGTAGACATGATAGGGTTTATTTGACAGATGTACAGGAGACTGCTGAGCTGGATTGAATTGGAGGTAATAAGATTATGCTATATGTTGCTAGTGTTGGGGAACCGAAGTCAGTATATGGCTGGAGTGAAAAAGTTTTTAATAAGATTGGTGTAATGAATACCGATACTGGCACGATAACAAATTATACAAATGCAGAATTATACGGATTTCTGCGAGGTATTCCAAATTCTAGACCAGTTGTTTATGGAACTTATGTATATGGCAAAAGTCAGCATGAAATGTATGTTTTTGCTACTCCGTTGACGCTTTTGAAACGAATGGATAAACGAGAATTTGAGCAGTTATTAAATAATTGGTCTAATAAGCATAATCAGTGGTCATCATATCCTGTCGCTGATTACATGGCTATGTGTCAGGTTGGTTCATATATTGAGTTATCCTATATGGATAGGGATACTTCGGGCAGAACCTTTACAGGCACTGTCAAGTTAAAGAAGACCGCATTGGATATTTGGTATTTTGAGGATACGAATCATGTGTCCAGTGGACAATACTCTGATTCTGCTACAGCAGTTCGCTATTTAGACTATGCATGGTGTGGTACTCCACGGCACAGCTTGAGTGTTATGTAATACAAGTTCACAAAAATCATATAGAAGGCTTTACTTTAAGTGAGCCTTCTTTTTGATAGATCCCGCATCTGGTAGAATATTTATGTACGAGAAAATAGATTAAGATAAGGAGGCAGTTGTTATGGGAAGACTAAAAGAGTCCCTCTGGGACTATGTATTATACGATAGAGAGTTCAAACAAATAGGCAGAGGTGGTTATTTTGCGAGAACAGCTCGTCAGGTTTGCAATTCTGTTGCTGAGAATGAGTGCTTAATGCACAGAATAAGGAAATATAAAATTAAGAATGGTAGAATTCCGAACAGTCCTAACACTCTGTTTATGATTACGGTTAAAAAGGCTAACACAGATGAAATTAATGTTAGCGATTATACAGTTCAGAGGTTGTAATAATGAGTAAAGTATTTGTAATCCCCGATGTACATCTCAAGCCGTGGATATTAGATAGGGCGGATACTTTGATAAATAAGCATAAAGTAGATAAGATTGTATTTCTTGGGGATTTAGTTGATGATTTCGGACAGCAGGAGAATATTGCTTTATATAATCAGACTTTTGACAGGCTTGAGCGATTTATAATGAAGCATAAGGATAAATTCTACTACTGTTATGGAAACCATGACCTTAGTTATAAGTTTGTGAAAATGGAAACTGGGTATTCCTTTATGGCACAATATACTGTGATAGACAGGTTGCGTAGATTAGAGAAGATGCTTGGTAATAGAATAGCAGTAATACATCGGGTTGACAAGGTATTGTTTAGTCATGCAGGTCTTTGTGAATGGTTTGTTGAGGAAGTGCAAAATAACGATAATATAGACAGTATGATAGGAGAGGTAAATGGTTATTGGGCTATGCAGTTGTGGCAGGATTGCTCTCCGATATGGTACAGACCTCAGCACGGTTTTTACAGTAAAGAGTATCCTCTAGCTTGGTTACAGGTAGTTGGTCACACACCTGTAGTAGAGCCAAAAATGTTTGGGATGTACTTGAGTTGTGATACATTCTCTACTCATCGTGACGGAAGTCCTTATGGAAACCAGACATTTGTTATAGTAGACACGCAAACATATAAATATGAATGTGTTAAATAGGAGGGGCAGTATGAAATTAAAGAATTGGAAGTCGAAAGTAAAATTAGTTAAGCATTATGTTATAAATGATAATCCAGACAAGTATCTTTTCTATGCTCTGCCACCTTACTATTCTGATTTGGATGGTAGACTTAATATAAATGTTTGTGTAGGTGATTGTCATTCACTTTCAATGTTGTATTTTGATACTCAGTTGATAAATTGCACAACTTATGTAATGCCTATAGACGCTTATTTTGATTATGGCAAGCGGGTAGTAAAGAAACGCTTTGGCGATTTATCATTAGGAGATGTGTTTATATGGAATAATAGCAGGTATAAGTTTTATCAGATTAAATGTGCACAGGGCTGTATTTTTACGATAGATACGCATAGTTATTTTGATACTGATATCAATCCTAATACTGTTGTAGAATTTCTGTCAGATGCGTCTATTGTTTTTGGAAAGAAGGGTTAATATGAACTTAATATTTAAAACAAATGAGCATAAATGCGTAGCTTTAAGGGATATACCTTACAAAAAGATATTTGCAATGTTACCGTATGTTAATGGCGATACATTGAACGCTTATGTAAAAACATCAGATAATACAGTGTTAAATTTAGTAACAGGGTATTCTCTTGTATGTAACGATGCTAATAAGCTAGTCTTACCTTTAGAGGCAAAGATAGTTTATGGACAGAAAACAGTTCATAAAGATTTTACTCAGATAAAAAATGGTGAGGCTATTTGCATGGCACGAGGTGGTGTTACAAGTAAAAAAGACCATGTTATCAAATATGATGATTACTTTATATACAGTGTATCAACAGCTACTTGTGAGCGATATCCTTTAGATGTTCGTATAAAAGTACCTGTAGAGCAGAAAGCACAAATAGAAATAAAGGGGTATTGATATGTTAGACCGTAATCAGAAACTTGTAAATCTTTGTATGCAGGGTAAATACGAAGAGGCAAAGGCTGAGGCAAGTAAATATGGGTGCAACTATTGTAATGACAGACATTTTAGTTGCGATTATGATGGTTCTCTCGACAGAGTTTGCCCAGGATTCAGACTTGGAAGGTGTTTTTACTGCTCAGTTCTGCTTGCAGAAGGTAAGTTTGTTGAAGGCATGTGTTCTGATATATTTGATTGGTACGGTTGTGATAATTTTACGGGGGATTACGATAATGAGAGTTAAGTGGTCAAAAATAACAGGTGATGTTTGGTCAGACAAGACAACATCAAAGGCAATGATGAAACAAGGCGACATATTTGTATTCTTTAATACCAGTTCAGGTGGTGGAGGAATATCTGTAGGTGGTATTGCAAAGGAGTATATTGACCTTAAGACATTTACTATTGGAAGTGTAGATATTTCTACCTCGGTTTGTAAGGTTCATGGTGCATTCAAATATGGTAAGTCTGCTAATGTAACAAGGGTTGGTCTGTTAAAAGCAGGTGATGTTTGCCGTGTTAAGCTAGGTAAATCGGTTGAGCATTGCTTAGTCTGTGCACCAAACTACAGAGGATAAAAAGTTTTGTTCTATAGACAATCCAAACTGTGTTGTAGAGGCATTACCTGACGCAGAGTTGGTTTTAAGTATTAGAAGTACTCTAGTAAGAGACGCTGTGATAAATACAGTAGAGTTTCTTGCTGGAAATAAGCCTGCGTTACAAATGTATAGGGTTCTTATTTGTCCAGGAGATGAGTTTTATAGTGGCTATGCAAATGTAAAATCACCAAGAGAAGCAGCAATATATGTATTAGGTCATTATGCAAAGGATAGACATTTTAAGAAAGACAGAAAATACATAGATAAATTGCTTAAAGACTGTGAAGCACATCATCAAGATTCTAATGTCTATGTTAGTGAGTGTGACCAGCGTGATTTAGAGTATATTAAAAAGGTGGGTAAAGACTGGAATCCTTACGATGAGACCCATTGGTATTGGCTTGAGGAAGAGGAATATGATGCTTGGAAATATAATTTTATATTCCCGTTTGAAGATATTGAGAGAGGTTGGGTATGAGAGAAATAATACTTAATCATAAGAATAGAAAAGGCGAGCTAAAGACCTTCGGTATTAGGTATCTTTGTGGTCATCTCTTATTTGATACTGAGGTAAAAGGTGCAAAAAGCACACTTGAGGCAGCTAGATATGTTTTATTAAAGAAAGATATTGAACAGGGTTGGGATTTGAAGTTTATTCGTAAGGTGTCAAGAGAACAGGATTTGTACGAAGATATGAATGAGGATACGGAAAAGATAGTTTGTATGAAAGTATCTGATTATGATAAGTCGATGATTGTTTACGATTTGTTTATTGCAAAACTAAAAAAGAGATAATTTAGTTAGGAGATTCTAGTTATGACGGATGAGTTAAAAGTTATAAAATTTGATAATGCTCTTACAGCATTTGATATGTCTCTGAATGGTAGTGATGATACTAAATTTATAACATTGATTACTTTGTTCGATTTTAAATGGGTTAATTATAAAGCAGAGTTCTGGTTGCCAACGAAAGAGCATGGTATTATATATGTCAATACTTTATATGCAGGTGCTGTTTTATGTGATGCAGATATTGTTCAGTGGCATAATAATGAGTTTAAGAAGTGGAAGTTCAGTTATCCCACAACGAAGTTTAAAAATTTCTTAAAGAGATACCTCGAACGTCAGCTTAAATGTGTGGAAGAACGAAGAACATTCGATGGTAGTGACCTTGTAGTTGATTTATATAATGACATAGTATCCTTTGCAAACTCTGTATCAGAATATAGTGGTGTGTCAGACTTAGAAAAGGCTACTTGTCTTTGGCATTATAATGAAGGAAAGGAAACTCAGGTTACGGTATAAAGTGTTATGCGTAAACAGTATAGTTATAATATTGAAAGAGTACGCCATGATGGGGTGAATTATATAAATGTAACAACAAAAACAAATAAGAAGTACACTGTAAGAACAGGTTATGATAGTAGAGGATTTTCTAAGTCTGCTATTTATATAGGACATGACAACTTTTATCCTAAAATGTGTGAATGTTTAGCAGTTGTTGGTTCAATAAATGAAGCCTACGAAGCAATAGCAAGAGCTGAGGTGAATATTATATGACATATTTATATTGTATTTGTCAGGACTTTGAAGGTTGTGCGTTTGTCGATTGGAATGGTCATTTTCATGCAATGAGTACCGAGGAGGTTATAGAGAAGCTTCGGTATAAGAAAATAATAATTGAGAATTTGCAATTAGTAAATGGTAGTTATTTGGCACCTATTGAGACTAATATTGCTTTGGCTAGTACTTTTCCTATGGTATCTCAGCAGGTTCGTGAAACTGTAATAATGCGATTAAAGGCTGTTGTATCGAGTTTATTAGGTGGAAAACTTCCTATAAGAATAGAGCCAGCAGGTGTGTTTTGGAAAATGTTTGTGCGTGATTACATCAATCGTGAAATAGAATTTGCTGAGTTTTTTGATAGAGCTGTTTATATATCGGGTTTTTATCGCCACTTGGAGGACGAGGATACTATGAAAGATGTATTTTCTTATCAGTATCTTTATTCCTTAGATGCAGTTACTTTACAAAATACTGTATCACCAGCTATGTATGACTCAGTACAGATAATAACAAATAAATATTATCAATTATAGGAGGATATTACGATGACATTTGATGAGTTTGTTACAAGAAGGCGTTGTACTAATTATTTAACACTTAAGGGCGGTAAACTCGATAAAGATGGTTATATCACTCATCTCGATATCCTAAATCAGTTTGGTGAGAGTATTGTAGTTCCAGTGAAGCAGGTATTTGTTGAGAATACCAAGCCTTGTATTTCTGCAAGGCGTAAAGATTCTATTGATATAAATGGTGTACATTATTCTATTATTTGGAATAAGTCCTTTTATATTTGTTCGGATATTGTTACAAAAGGAAATAAGACTGTATTTCGTTACAAACCACAGGGTATTGTTGCAATACCAGAAACAAAAGGTTGGGTTGGCACTATTTATAATGAAGTTGAGACTTCTTGTGTAACAGATGAGCTTCTTGACTTCTTGAAAACAACAATACCTATATTAGATATATTTTTCAAGGGAAATAGGGATATTCGTGTTGGTAATTCTTGTTTAGAGATAAAGAATGCTGACAAACAGTATTATAGTATAATAGGTAGTTATGATACCTATATAAACGACTATACAAGTATAAAATACACGAGAGAAGGTATTATAAGGGCAAATAATTTCCCTTATGCTCCAGCAAAATCTAAAAAGGGTGTTATTTTTAGTTGCAAGGTTCCTTTTAAGACTAGCTATAAATCAAACAGTATAGGATATTGTCGCATTACTTACGATATTTCTTCAAAGAAGTGGAAGATTTCCTTGAGTGGAACTTCGAAGTTGTTATGTGCAGTCGATAAGCTTAAGAAGTTTAGGAATAGCGATTATCCAGTTATAAAGATAGACGATTCTACAAAAGAGTATACATTAATAGAGGGTACATTTAATACTATAAAACAGTTTGTTGTTGATTATACAAACAATAAGTATAATTGTGTTTGTACTACAACATCTACGGATAAGCAGCCGATTATATCTTTATGTAAGGATATTTTAACTCAATTTAATGCTTTTGTTAAAAGAAGCATTGTGACCATTGATAGGTTTAATAGTCGGGGTTTTTATTTGGATATTGAATTTAAGAATGCCGATAGAAGTGATGATATTCGCCTTTATGGGTTGGATTCTATTGTTGGTTGGCTCAAGACTCAGAATTTGCCAAAAGAATATGTTATAGGGGATGTATTATTAACCTTACCTTTTTCATATTGCGTAAAAGAAGATGAATTTCTAACTCCTACAGAGGTAGTAAAGAATGGTATTATTGTGAAATCTGAAATTAAGATGCGATATGTTAACTTGGATAAGGGTGATAGATTTTCAGTCTACTCGTCTGATTCTACACTTGAGCAGCTTAATATTAAGTTAGATAAGTTCAAGAAGGATTGTATGGTGGATAAGTCATTTACATCTACGGTAGAGGTTTTGAGTGTTATAACAAAACTTCTTGAACTCTACTCAGAGGTTCTTTTAAAGAGGGGCAATAAGAAGTAATTTTTACTGGAGGATGCTGTTTATGTCAATAAAGTACGATAAAGAGAAGGGAATATATCATATTCCCGATGCAGTTGAGGTTGTAATAACGAATGGTTATGATGGGGTACAGCCTACAATTGGTATTAAGACCAAAACAAATTTCTATATGATTACACCAACACCAGACCAGAAGTTTTGTGTTACTGATGAGATGAAGGTCGGAAAGAAATATGATTTGGTAAATGGTAATATAAAGTATATGATGTCACCTGAGCAGACTGAAAAGCATAGACAGTATCAGCGTCAGAAATTGTTAAATGCAGATATTCAGGCTAATCTTCGGGTATTGTTTTCAAGTATTTTGTCAGATTTTAACTGTAATTTTATAGTAATATCTGATGTTATTCTGTGGAATTATAATGCTGGGCGTATAAACAAGACAAATGCGTTAAAGTTACTCAAGCTTCTGCAGGATGTATGTGATGATAACAGATTTCATGTCGACCCAAGCTATCTTCCAGATACTAGAAGGTTAGCCTCAGTTATAAAAAGTAGTAAAGTAGAAAAAATAAATTTGGTCGACATCACGGGTATTGTTAAGCATGAGCTTTCACTCTGGAATGATAATGTACATTATCTTGTTAAGTCTTGGTGGATGGCTGTACAAGTTGACAGAATTTTTGGGAAGGTGAACTTCGATTATTATAGGTCGCTAGGACTGGAGTTGCGTGATATAAGTGAGAAGAACTCTTATGCTGAAGCTGTTGCTTTACGCTTTATTGGGCTTGTGACTTCACTTAAACAGTCAATAAATAATTAGGACAATCAAAGGGGAAAGAAGGGGTAGATATTGCTTAGTGGGGTAGAGAAAAGAAATGTAGAAATAGTAAATGAATTGGTTGGTTATTCAGTTTCAAATTTTGAAAGGTTTGTTGCTTATCTTGATTATGGAGTTGCTTCTTATAGATTTGAGTATTATGTTAAGATAAAGGGACAATGGCACAGACATGATATGTTAAAAGACTTAGACCTTGACGTAATACTGAAACATTTTGAAAAGGCTTATAATATAATTATGCAGTATGAGACTGAGCCATTTAAAAGAAAGATTATGACAGTTGCATACGATAACATTACTTACGAGTACAGAGTGTCTGTAGATGAGCATCCGAATATGCAACTCGGTACTAAGGTGTACCAAATGGCTTGGTTAAAAGAGAATTTGGCTTAAGGAGTTAATATGAGTAGAGGGCGTTGGAGAAATAACAAACAATATGACTATGTTGCCGTTGGGCGTACTCGAGAGGGGTATTACGGCAATGGTAGAACTTTATTTATAACTTTGTTAAATACAAAGACACAGAAGAAGGAATATTTGAGTGTTGATGAGTTGCGAGCAAGAGACAAGATTGGTGCTTTACCTAAAATACCTAACCTAAAAATAACTTCAGACGGAAAAATCTTAGGGGTAGTAGATAAGTTTGATGTTTGTCGAATGCTTACGAGAGCGATAGAAAATCTTAATAGACGCATGAATTGGAGTTTATGCCTTCTTTCAGATGAACAGTATTACTGTTGGGATGACGAGATTGGCAATGTTACTTTCTGTGTCTATACAGGCACACCTAAGCCACGGAAAATTTGTATTAGATACAGATATACTCTATATGAGCCAGCGGTGGAATATCTTTCTTCTACGGCAGAAAAGACAACTTATATGTTGGATGTAGCTAAGTTTGGTAAAGTTGAATATTGGGAAGATATTATAGCAGAGCATGCTGCTAAATTATAGGAGTTAGTTATGAATAAAGCAGAGCGTATGCAAAGAACTGAAAGAAAACTCAATCAGCGTAAACAAATGATGAATAGTCTTGGTATTCCTGAAGGTAATATGTATGTAAATACCATTCAGAAGCGTAGTGCGAAGATTAGAGCATCGTTAGGATATGTTCGTGATGGTCATTTAAGTCATTATTTAGGTATTAGTCCTAGTAAGAAGACAAAGAATTCAGCAAGTGTACGAAACTCTGGACCGAGTTGGGCTAGGAAGCGTGGCTATGGTGCTAAAATGAACTATAGACCACATGATGAAAGACAGATGTTACGAGAAACAGATGAGGTATGCTGATATGAGGTTTATAGATGCAAGAAAATTAAAGCAGGGTGTGCCTGTCTATACCAATAAGGTTAAAGTACCTGGTAATTATCTGATAGATAAGGTTTGGGTTGATATATTTAATAGTATTGTGCGAGTGCAGTTGGATGATGGTACTGTTTTATCTCATAAGCAAATACATCACGCAATAGTTTGTGGAAATATACCGTTTTATTGCAGTTGGTATGGTATTACACTTGACATAGCTAAGACTGGTCTTGCAGCTTGGCAGTTACAAGCAATAGGAGTAAAAGGTGGTTAAGCCACCTTTTTTCTG